>JGI24512J20087_1000348_pt1 | contig 24543 bp, 27 predicted proteins | sample LinPmetageLP35_FD_20087 | JGI IMG/M metagenome (IMG submission 20087) | reverse complement strand
CATTGGGACGACGAAGAGGTTTGATGAGATGGTTGCGGGGGTGGGGAAGGGAAATGGAGGGGGAGGAGGACTGGGGGGGAGTGAGATTCTGGGGATGAGTGGCAGACTGAGGGGGGGAAGTAATGCTAGCTCGACGAGGAGTAAGGACAGTGGGTATAGGATGGGGGCGTTTGAGAGTGGTGGGAGGATGTAGATTCGCTCTACAGCACGGCACGATGTCGACGCATCTCGCTGTAGCGATTTCCATCCACGGCTTGCTGCTTGGATGAGGCTAAGGCAGCTGGGTCAGGGAGGGTTGAATGGAATAGATCGAATAGGGTTGGTGGGCGATGATAATGACGGGGTCAGGATCGAGTCACTTATTTCCTTTGTTTGCAGTCATTCAGTTGAACATTTCGGCGACAATTTCTAGACATTCCATGGACATCGGGGGCAACATGGTTGGGGGTTCGAATTTTTGCACGCATGGACAGATATCAGGTATTGGGCGATCACAAGCGGCATTTGCTGGATGGACTGGTGGAAAAGGAGTATTCTTAGAGGGGTGGGGGATTGTGGTGCTATGTTTATTTTCCTTTGTCAAATAGGGAATGAACAAACATCTACAAATTGAACATAGCATATTATACAATACAATAATTTACATCGTCCTAGTGTCTGAAATGCTTCTTCTGTCTTCAAGGTAGCTAGCTAGTCTTTTCGGTCGGGATTCACATAAATACAACGCGATTAGCGAGCTACGAGCCCTCAAGAAGCGGGCTGGTTCACGTGATGCTTTCATCACCAGATTCGGCCGCCATATAGCATTTCCTCGCTCGCGACGTAAACTTTCAATCAAGGAGGGGCAGCTTAATCTTCGTAAGAAGTACCCCTTCAAGTCAACCATTAAAGGGGAATATAAAAGCTCACGCTCATGCATGCCCAATCTAGCTGCATCTGTACAGTCAGCATACTTCTCGGAATATTTCCACGCCAATGACGTACCCTTCAAGCTACCCCTGCCACCCGAAGCAACCGAGCTGGGTGCTATCAAGGAAACGACGGCACGCCTATGCCCAGACTAACATCAACATACAAAACCTCTTGCTCCCAAGAACTTCTTCTTCCTTTCTTTCCTTCAGTTATTGAAGATATACTCCCCTCTCCACTCTACCATTTCCCCTCGTGCCAATTGATTTGTGCCGGCTCTCCTCCTCCCTTGATTCGATATCAAGCCAAGACTTGGAGCTCCAGAAAGCTTGTTTCTCGATATCGTATTTGTTTGTTGACTGGATTGCGATAAGCTTCACTTTTGATCAATTGAGAGGAATTGAAAGGCTGCAAAGATGTCTACACTCGAGAAAGCGCTTCCCAAGCCGAAGATAGAGCTGTACAGTGGACAATATTTCGCTGCATGCGGTCTGGGTGGAATAATAGGTACTGCCCTCCTTCCTTCCTTCCTCCCTGCCCTCCTCCCTTCCCCTCCCACAGCCCAACTCTCCAAACATCCCCAGCAGACCACACGTACATAGCTAACAAATTCCCCTCCCAGCCTGCGGCCCAACCCACACAGCCGTAACCCCCCTCGACCTCGTAAAATGCCGCCGCCAAGTCGACTCGGCCCTCTACAAATCGAACCTCCAAGCCTGGCGCACAATCTACAAAGCTGAAGGTCTGCGCGGCGTCTTCTTCGGCTGGTCGCCCACATTCGTCGGCTACTGTTTCCAAGGCGGCGGCAAGTACGGCTTCTACGAAGTCTTCAAGTACACCTATGGCGAGAAGCTGTTCCCGGGGATGAATCCCACGGCCGTTTTCCTGGCTGCGAGCGCGAGTGCCGAGTTCCTAGCCGATATTGCGCTGTGCCCGTTTGAGAGTATTAAGGTTCGGATGCAGACGACGCTGCCGCCGTTTGCAAGTAGTTTGAGGGAGGGGATGGGGAAGGTTATTAAGGAGGAGGGGTATGGAGGGTGAGTTTTGCCTTTTCTGTCTTTATACTCTACACACTTCCCATTTGCCCTTATTGTAACTCAATTGAGGGAAAGATGCGGACATGGAACTTGGGAACCAGAGTAGAATACTGACAGGCATTTACTCTAGACTTTATAAAGGTCTCTACCCCCTCTGGGGCCGCCAAATTCCCTACACAATGGTAAAATTCGCAACCTTCGAAACCACCGTCAACGCCATCTACTCCTACCTCGGCAAGCCCAAATCCTCCTACAATGGCCTCCAACAAACCGGCGTCTCCTTCCTCGGCGGCTACATCGCCGGCGTAGGCTGCGCCGTCGTCTCGCACCCCGCGGACGTCATGGTCTCGAAACTCAACTCGGATCGCAAGAAGGGTGAGGGCGCGGGCAAGGCGATGACGCGCATTTATGGGAATATTGGGTTTAAGGGACTGTGGAATGGGCTGCCGGTTAGGATTTTGATGATTGGGACGTTGACGGCGTTTCAGTGGTTGATTTATGATAGTTTTAAGGTTGGGTTGGGGTTGCCTACTACGGGTGGTCACTAGAATGGGTTGGGGCGAGGGAAGGAGGGGTAATGAGGGGTTATGGATCGGGGAGCTTGGGGAGTCTGGTGCTTTGGTAGATCATGCTTATGCTTTTGAAAAAAAAAAGGCTCAATCCTCATCCGATTTTTCCCATGCACTCACTCTCTCACAACCCCAAATTTTCGTCTCGGACATCATTTTCTCACCATAGCTATGTCTATAGAAGCTAACCTCTCACTAATCTACGATCATAGACAAATCCAAATGGATCGGCTTCCATTATATCACTAAGAGTGAGTAACAGCGCTGGCAATCTTCGGTTCCGCGCCTCATGCGGCTCAAATTTCACCTTCCAGCACTCTCTTCGTAGTAAGATGCGTCATCTACCGTGGCTTTTCCATCACATCCAGAGGTTCTCTCCCCAGGCTTCCCTCCCCCAGCGCTTGAATTGACAGCAAACACTCGAGTGACAGCACAGCATATGATGGCAACGGAGCCCTTGAGACCTTCTTTTCCTAACATGATATCACGGCTTTGACCAACCTTTCATACTTCGTTGCTCATTACCGTGGTTAGAGATTCTCTTGAATTCCTGACGGGAATCTTTCAGAGGGCTGGACCTAAGTTTAGTTAGGTAGAACAGCAGGTTGACCGATTAGTTTGTTCCTGGTCTCGGATCTATCTGTGATGTTGATTCATTGGACAGGGACGGTTGAGGGGTGTCATATACTTTGTAGAAATGATGGCAATCTGTGCACAGCTGGTCAGGAGCAGGGAAGAGGTGAGGTGACGCGAAATGAAGGGTTAGTAGAGAAATATTGGAAAATGAGAAATACTGAGAGATTGAAACGATTTGAAATTCCTTTAGGGATCCAGAATCAATGTTGGTTTGGATTCATACTCATTGGGCGACCGCAAGCGGATCCTTCTTCTCCGGCACAGTATTTTCATGTCAACAAACGAAGGCGTTTATAAGTACCTTGCGCCCATTTGGTGATTCCAGCAAGATACAGCATGTCCATATAGAATCATTACTGTGTTGGAAAAGGGCATTTAGGTATCGAATGAGTATAGGAGCGAGAAAGGCTGCATTATGATTGGATGCGGTGGGGTTATAATTGCCAATGAGGGTATTTCCGCTCTTGGGAAATTGAGGAGAGATAAAACCTGGTGAGCAACGATTGAAGAAGTGACAGCGGAAGGTCTGATGACAACAATTGATCCCCATCGACACCCATCATCCCCATCACTCCGTTCACTGGCCTCTACACCGATCCATATCCTTATTCTTTCATCTCTGGAGCCCCATTTCCAGTGTTTCATGTTTCTCGTAGGGAAGCTCCCCTTCTAATCACAGCCATAATCCTCAAATACTCGCATTTCCTTGCTCATCTGTGTTCATGTTTGTGGATGGCATGTCCTTGATATAGTCTCGGACCACTTATTCTATCAGATTTTATGATCCTTTCGTCTTTACGGTAGGAATGTGTGCCTGCTATTCATAGATTTATTTCTTTATTGACTGATTTGACTCAAACTATCGTGAAAGGTTAGAAAAGATGAGTCTTGGAATCAGAACTGGGGGGTGGTTTCGAGGCTTCAGGTGGCTATATACAAAACTCGCACATTGAAACGATTTCGGCACAAACGAGGAGCTTTATGGAAAATAAATGGACAAGGCTCAGGAAATGGAAGGGAATCAAATAACAACATGTGTCTGATTGACAAAGAAGATCCACCAGACATCAATTCAAATAAGAGAGAAGAAGTGCTCTGTAATATAATTTCTTGGCAGGCCCACGCGAAGCGGTGAGATGTATGGTCTGAGATCTTCGCCCGGAAATGGCAAATATCTCGAACCAAACGAAGTATCGACAATCAAGAGGGCCTCACCGTACTCATTGCATCCTTTAGTCTCAAGATCTTTTGTCTCTTGGTCATCAATCTTGGACTTCTGCATGTTTTTATGTCCCTTTCACCGAAGCCCAGAATACCGCTGGGCTGGTCAGTACCTTCACTGAACGCTTGGTATGCCTAGCTGTGACATTGAAACATTGTGAGCGTAAGAATTGGTTAAAATTTGATGCAGCGATCATCTAAGAACTATGGTAGTGGTGAAGTGTATAATATCTTCGGGGAAGGGTCTTGAGAATGCGAACTCAACGAGCGACATGGATTTGGGCAAGACCACAGGGGGTGATGGGAGAGTGCAAGATATCTTCGTAGCTGAACAATTGCCTTCAGATACGCTGACACATGATGCTCTAGGTCTATGAATGCTCAAATAGCATAGAACAATGAAGCATTGGACCCGTACAGTAGATCCGGCACAAGAAAGTGATGGTATGATCAACGATGACGGCAAATAGCCACATGACAACACACCGAGGACCACGTCACTCCCAATGAGCTGGAGATGCCCAGATTATTGCGTAGAGCCAAAAACCTGCACCTCTTACTCGACAGCATGACAGCATCGATCACCTTCCCACATACTCCTGCATTTGTTGGACTTTTCAGGAAGCCCAGGACTACTCTCTTATATATTCTCCAGTGGATGTGAAATGAGGATGGTGAAGCCAATTCAATGACACACACTCACATCGTGTGGATGAATCCATCAACATCTAGCAACAAAGGTTCTCAACAATAGATTATGACAATGAATTTCCGAATTCTAGTAGCAGCTCTGCATAACACGTTGGATTCGGGGTGTGCTGAGGTGTAAGAAGATCCAGAGATAAGAACGAGTTCGGTGTTGACGGCAAATCAGCAGGTAGCTCAAGAAAACCGACTGTTCCTTTTTCAAGAACAAGACGTTGAAATATACAAGCCAACCGACATCATTCACGGGAAGCATCAACAAAGCACTCATGTTACTTGCCCTTTCATATATTTACACAGAGCATACCTAATTCTCAAGTAAGGAGTTGGGACTACTCATGGAAATATAATCAGCAAACAACCACCTAGGTCAAGCAAGATAATGTTCAATGTCGTCTTCCATTGCACACTCCTCTGTCTACTTTCCTTCACAGAATACTTTCGATACCTCACAGAGTCGTAGAAACATCCCAAGATCCTCAGCATCTAACAGATGCTATCCCAGATATCCTCAGACGCGCACATCGAAATTCAAAGGGGGCAGTACCCCCCAGCACCGCTTGTCTGCTGGCCACAGCACTTGTGCCAATTCCCACCATCGATGGAATGAGCTCCTTTTTTACACTACCCCAGTAATCAGTTCTACTCAGTCCTTCAATTCCAGAACATCAAATGCACTTACATAATTGCCCTGATAACCCTTCACGTCATCACTGACGCGTTCTAAGCGTTACGCATTAGTACAACATGATCTAGTAATGAGAAGGAATAGAACGTGAAATTTACTTACCGACAGTTCCGACAAATCCGCCCTGTGCACAACATGTTCTTGTTGCAGCGTCGGCGATTTGATTGTTGCTTAGACAGGTGCAGAGTTCATGTTTATCCGCCTGTGCCAGACTACGAAAGAGCTTTCAGTAAGACCGTGACGTGGATTCCCAAAAGTACGTACAGTGACAAAGACATGGCAGCACCAATACAAAGGGCGATGAGTCGCATGGTTCAGGTGATGAGGAGTCAGATTTTCTGATACAAGTTCTGTTAGAAGATGCAAGCTGGCGAGAAGGGATGATTCCTTTAATTCGCTGTTCTTAATCTCTCTCTATATATATTGTCCCCATCATTCTTACGGACGTAATATCAATGGCACGATGCGTATAATCAATCAATCATACTTCATCGTCATGCAACGCTTCTGCTTCATTTTATCTAAACGACCCTTCCTGGTAAAGGAGCGAGTCAGCTAAGTAGCAGACTTAACCCTGTCAAATAAGGTTTACAGGACTTTCGAAGGCAACGGCAAATAAAAATTGTACCCTCATCACTTCCGTACGGATTCCAAGTGGTGGAAATTTATGTCTGTGAAATATTATCCCTGAACCCGTGAAAGTGTCTCTGATTGTCTGATCGATAAATGTTATGAAGGCCCCATATAATTGATTTAGAATTGAAGCTTAGCATGGAAGTTTAACACCCTCGAAAGCTTGTTTTCGCTGTCCGTTGCTTGCGCGATCTTACGCCGACGAGCCTTCTCAGCGTAATGTCAGTGACCAACGGTCGTATGCAGCGTTTAGGTTGACATAGCTTGGGTCTATTCAATTACTGAGCCTTACATAAGTTTTATACAACATGTCCAGAGACAATTCGGCGGAATCACCAGTACCGAGCCGCGTAGCCGGTCTGTTGGCACTGCTACAACTTTCAAGTTTCCTTGTGTCCATATCAGTGACTGGCACCAAGTGTCAATTCGATAAATCCGTTGACTGGGGATTTTGACTTATGGGCCATTGAATTGATGCAAAGATTTGGACGGTAACTCAAAGGCAATCTGGCATCCTCGACTTTCCATTCTCTGAAGATCTCGAGCAGTTACCCAAATAAAGTCTCTTGAACTCCCGTTTCTTGCCGGATTGGATCTCACATTTAATATAATGTTTGATGAACATTAATCATTAAAGAGATGAACCTCAATTTATTTCATTCCTTGGGCATGGGACTGGAGGTGAAAGTCACAATCATAGATTGACCAATTGTTCCTGGTCACATTACATTCAGTTCATCTAGAACCATTCAAGACGTTGACACCCGTTATATTGTGCCGAAATGCTACGGAAGATGCTCTTGACAGCCTTTCCATCTATAAAACAGCTTTGATGCCGGGGAAAAGAGCTACTTAGAACGCCCTCGAGAAGCGACAATAAGAGCCAGAATTATGTAGACAAGCACTTGAATAGGCTTTTCCCAAGCCTGCACGGGTAATGATTCATGAGTGTCCATAGAACAGGTGTGCTTCTGCGACCAACTTCTGCTTGGTTTCTTTGCTAACGCTGAACTATTCTAAAAAAGGACATATCTGTCCCATCGAAGCCCCCCAAACTCCAAACTCCAAACTCCAAACTCCCCAGCCAGTCGATATCCCCCACCAACATTGACGACAACTGCCACGCCGACAACAGACTCCTAATCCACAACCACTACCAGAACCAAAATTCCCTGGCCCAGCATCAATCTAGCAATCTGCCACATCTCTAACCCCCATCGCCCCATCCTCAAAACTGATATCGGCATTCAAATCAAAGTTCGCCAGAACAGAGATCATGCGAAAAGGCGAGAAAGCCACGCAACCCATGAAATAGTTGCAAAGCAACCACTCTCTCGACGACATGATAGGTTCGACTGTCATGAGCGAAATCACGGCTTTATCTGACATGCGGTTGCCCCAAAGACCGATCTGGCAGGCGCAAGCGTCGCAGCATTCACCTGTCATGGCGAAGAGGCAGCCTCGGCGAATGGCGGCTGCGATTGATACAGGAGCTGAGTGAACGACTAAAGCAGGAATTCCGGGGATGGCTTGAATGACATCGGTATGTTTAAGGAAGGCTTGGAGGAAAGGTGAAGTGCACTTTTCGCAGAGCTCTGGAGCGTCGACGGTGTATTCCTTAAGGTGTTCAGCGGGGTCGGAGATTTGGTAATCGGCTGTGCAGGACTTGCGATTGACCATCTTCGACGCATTGGCAGGATCCAAGAGTCGCTCAAAAGCCTCACCAATCGACTCATCCAAATTCTTCGGGATCAAAACCAGGCCTTGCTGAGCGCGCTTCAGAATGCCCGCAGAGACTTTGGACTTGGACATGCGCAACATTCGAGTGCACTTGACGAAACGCTCCCAAGCACGGTATCGAACATTGAAGATATTCCATACACAGACAACGAGAAGTGCGTTGTCACCGTAAAGAGCCTTCTGATCTTTGGGGCCGTTCAAAGCACGAGTGGCGATTGCATCGATCATTCCAATTGTCCAAGCCTGAGGAAGATCGTACTTGAAAACCCCAGCTGCGTCGGCGTATGCAGCACAAGAGATTCTGCTGGAGCAGCCCATGTCGAAAAGCAAATCATGCTGGTTGGCGAAGATGACTGCAACGAACATGGCCAGTCTGGATGGAAGGAGTTCTTCGGCTGACTGGTAAGCGAAAGGAGCTAAGGCAGCACAGTCAACATAACCAGCGATGCCAAACTCTTCAGGGTCAATATCATCAGGTCCCAGCACAAAGCTACCTTGGCCTCCTTGGACCCACTTCATCTGAATGGAGCGATCAAAACATTGCTGATCCATGGTCAAGAGGCCAATCCACGCAGCGCCTCGCATTTTTCCATCAGTCTGAACTGCCATCTCAGCGGTGTGCTTGATAGCGTGTCCAATTCCTCCCTTCATATTCTTTTCATCCTTGTCAAAGTCATAGTCAACGATGCCGAGGAGTTGAGACGTCCAAAAGGCCGCGGCTTCCTTCGGCGAGTCCTTGAACGACTCGACTTTCTTCGCGACTCCAATCCAGGCAAAGAAAGGACATGGGCCCATGGGTAGGTCGATTGGTGCATCCCAGGATTTGACTGCAGCCTTGTATTGCTCATCGTCCTCCCAGTTGTGTCCACCTAGTGTCTTGGGTCCGATCTCGTAGACATTCGTTGGGCTTGGGGAAGCGACAATTCGGAACTTAATGTCGAGCTTGTCGCGAGGGAGGGTGGAGACTTTGACTGACTTGAACACATCAACACCGGTGGCAACTATCTAGAGGTTAGCCCGCACCGAGTTGAAAATCTGAAGCAGGCTTACCATCTTGCATGAGTTGGTCATGCATTCCACAATCAGGGCAAGCCATGGCAAGAGCCTTCCATCCTTCAAGCCAGCCATGCTCATTGGCAATGACTCGCACCAGTCGAGTCAACGCAAGGTTGAGTTGGACATTCCAGTGCGAGGAGAAGTCGATGGTGGTTCCGGTGTACTCCTGAAAGACCTTGGTCACTTGTACATGAGGGCAGACCGCGGGATCCATCAGATCAATTCCCTTGAGTGCGGCTTCTAGACCAAGAGCGAAGGGGGTTGTGATAGGGATCGGGCTCAGAAGGACAGAAGGATCGAACAGTCCATGAGTAATGAACTCAACGGCATCTTTGCCGAGGATGCGAGTGGTGCTCATGGTGTTTGTTTGTTGTAGGGTGTGAAAGGAGTCCGGATGGCTCGGTGAAGGATGTGTAGATACCAAATCGAAGACACAATACCGAAGGAGGTTCTCTATCGATAGGTATCAACGGGTAGAAGCTCAAGTAAATAAGGAAAGCTATGAAGCAGATCGTGCAATGAGAATTGTGAGCTGTGATTAAAGTTCCAAAAAAAAGGCCGAAAGTGCTGGTTAAGCAGACCCCAGAAGTCGAAGGAAGAAGTTCGCTGTTCCAGAAGGAGGACGATAGAGGGAAGATTGTGGTCCTTTTAAGGGCCTCCGGTCGACTATTCCTCTTGCCAAGAAGTCACTAGTGGATTCTCTTTCATATTGTCTTCAAGGCTGATGTCGTTTGGGAGATTGGTTACTGTATTTACTCGAGCTGGAGTAGGACTAAGAGAGTGATCCACGCAGCTAGCCAATCAGGCCTCGAGATTCAACAATGAGGAGGCATGTCTACTTGAGCTAAGTGCTGAACAGGAAAGACGGTGAATTAGGCCTCCATATTACGGTCGTTGGCGTTACTTGAAAAGAAGATTCATTGAGTATAATTATACAGTATACATCAGGTAAATCTTGCCAGTCACGACAAGGAACGAGAGATAGCGTGCTTCACCAGGCCAAGTGATCTCCAATTGTCAATCATGTATTAAGCCTTATTAAAGTCGAGTTTAGTAGCTCGCTGCCTGACAGAGTGTTCAGATTCGGTCAGCTGTAGACATGTTTGCCTTGTTTCAACATATCAAACCTTCCATTCTGGTCGTTGTGGCCCAAAAAAGCTTTTCGTGAACTCGTGAACTCCTTTATTGCAGACATGATTTTGGTAGACATTTATTGGAATCCTGTGCAACCAAGCTATCTATTGAGTGAAGAATACCAGCTTGACGCTATCTGATACAGTATCTCTTGGGGAACGCTTTATAAAGCTGGAAGTGAAGAAGGTACTTCAGAACCGCCTAAAATCAATCTACGTGAGACAAAGACCTCTATTGAACGGTTCCACCACCAAGAGAAATAAGCAGGCGGCTCGGAGCTTCCCGGCCGAGAATGGCATCAGATTTTGGGGCTGGTCATATTCATTGCTAGCAATTAGTAGCTTTCCCTTGTTTACAGATTTTATTGATTGTGACCATGCTTTCCTTCCGCTTTCGTTTCCGCTTCCCTGGGCCTCATGCTTTTCTGGTTGATTGATTCCTCATTAGGCGTTTTACTGTAGGCTATAGCCTGTCTTTACCTGAGGTCTCAAATCCTGTCTAAATCTCTTCTGGCAGACTTGTAACAGTAAGCCAGAAATTATGTATCAAAAATATCCCTCTCGCAACATTTGTCCCAACAGGTTTCTGCGGATCAACAGCCGCGAAGTCGAAGCGCCGGAAAAGCTGTTGAAGCAGTCAGTATTGGACGTTTACAAGAAATCGACGCGATTCCTCACCTCAACGAACACTTTATTGAGCTCCATCAGTGCCACATTCCTACCCAAGCACTGATATTTCCCAAACGAAAATACAAGATCCAACGTCTGTTCAAGCTCCTTTATCTTCTCTGCCGAATCCTTAAGCCACCTTTCGGGACGAAACACATCGGCGTCTTCGCCAAATATCTCTTTATCCCTGAAGATTCCAAATGCATCGTATCCGATGGACGTGCCGCCTGGAATGAACATTCCGTTGATTACATCGCCTGCTGGTGGAACCTCCTTTGCCATAAGTCCGACAACTGGTGGCCAATACCTGAGGCCTTCTTTAATGATTGCTTGCAGATAAGGAAGATTCCTGGCTTCGGAGTCTCGAATTGGAGATGAGATTGATGCTCGAGAGAATTCGGCACGGAATCGTGAGAGGATGCGTGGATTTGACATCAGGTGAAGGAAAATGATCCGGACTGCAACTGCGGTGGTATCTGATCCTGCGATACTAAACTTCGTCAGTTGTAGTACAGGTAGCCACAGAAATGAAACTTACATCTGCAGTATAGTCTCGGATTCTGCCTCATCTTGGGTAAGACCATGACGTATGAAAGAGTCCAACATATCGTTCCCCATTTCCTCTGCATTTGGCCCGAATCGTTTGCCGACTGTTTTCTTCGCAATCCTGCAGTTAATTAGTCAGCTTCCATCAAAGACCAGGAGGAGTTACCCTAGTAGTTTCCCAAAGCCAATGGGATCTTTCTCGGATGGGAGAATACGTTTTACTAGCTTGGTTTGTAGTAACCAATTCATCCACGGCAGCACCGTGACGAGCATAGCTGCAGGAAGAGTCTCTTCCATCGTCTTGATGTATTCGTAAACATCAGAATCCGTCTCCAGAAATCCAAAGGCTTTGCCATACGCGAGATGTGTGATCACATCCAGGGTGAAGAATTGAGCTTTGCGGCCAAAGTCAAATGGCTTGAAGTCCGATCCCGTAGTGAGGTATTTCTCAATCAGAGTTACCAGGTTTGCTACGTTCTGGTCGATCTTCTGCTCCATGTTCTCAAGTTCTTTGCCTGAGTACTTAAATCATGTCAGCCAAAAGGCATAAAACTCAAAAGGAAACTCCTCACGCCGGCTGCCATTTTGGTACGAAGTTGATTGTGCCTCTCTTCATTCCTTTCAGACTCGACATTCTCTCGACTTGGGTCGAACTTCATGCCGATATACCACTCAGATCTCGTGTACATTGATCTGACACCCAGCATCCGCCGCATCTGGTTGGGGTCACTCGTTACTAAATGATTGGGTCCGATTCTAGCTAGTGAACCTACACATAATATGAATCAGCAACTGTTCATGCTATCACAAATGGCAGAAAAGCTCACCATATCGTTTGTTTACGTTTGCAAACTCCCAGTGCATGTTCCCTGAGGATACAGCGCGGATCAGCCAGACTTTGGAGAACCCAGCCCAGAATGGGCCCTTAACATGTCGCAATCTGTACCACGTACGAAGTGTCTGCACGGCGAAGACGACGAAGAAAGTAATTGCCAAGGAAGCTGTAACTGTAGCAGGGTTCTCGCTGCATGGCTTGATAAGCTTAGGGAGGGAAGTCATATTGGTGTTTCTTTCATCAGCTATACATTTGGTAGTGACTAGTTGTTGACAAAAAGAAAGGGGTATACAGTGAGTTGCAAGAGTATTTGGTTGTGAGAGAAGTACCATATTCTTATCACAAGCTACTGCGGGCATCTGCATGGTCGCTACGATTGCCTACATGTGGAAGCGAGCCGGGCCGTAGCCCAATCATAACAAAAATGCACCTGCACGACCTCCATGAAGTGGATCTGGTCACGTTGGGGATCATCCTGGGGAAGAAAGACCTATCATATCGTTTAGTAAAAACAGGAGAAGGCTCAGAGATAGTATTTGACGCATGGTCTAGATTCCGATGTAGTACATTCCTGCTAGAACTGCCTTGGAGACGACAAACAACGATCCTATCTGTGAAGAGGTGAGATGTCGAAATAATACCTGAAAATCGTACCAGTAAGCTGATCAGTAATCATGAATTCATCTTCCGCAGAATGCGAATACGAGGGAGCATCGTGAGATGCAAGTCATTAAAAGCCGATTTGAAACATCAGCAACAATGCTCGAGACATAACAGCTATGCGCCTTCCAGCATATTTTTTGCGTCGGAACCTTGAGAGACGTATCGAGGACTGAAAGGGTTGTGCTATGACGTACAGAAGGCTTGAGGTTCTGCCTTTAAATACCTGCTTCGGAATATCTAGTCGATGACGCTGATGTAACATTGTAAGCTGTCGTTCGGCAGGATTTGACGCAGCAACTGAAGATGTTGACATTACATTGCCGACTCTTAATTCTTGGTATCAGGCTCGGTATATCATTCCAACCCGGAAGATCTGACCGGAAGAATTCCATATCGATGCCAAGTCCTGTCCGAGCCGATCGACACTTACTTACCCCACTACCCCGCCCTTCGGTTCCGAGAATCACCTCTTCTTGACCCCAAGCTCATTTATGGGAAGGAAAGTATACAAGGTCAGGTATAAACTAAATATATAGGGTCGCTACCTATTGTTACGAAGCTTAGGCAAGATTTACTTTCGCAGGGGCTGATTGGAAGCATCTTGCAACGTGGGTTGCGCTTATGAATTTCAATATAAGGATACCTTCCAGACAAGATCCTTCATTACAATGCAAGCTTGACTCATAGATGACTCCAGTTTCTTCAGCTTTTGAATTTGTCTGACTGCATATCATGCCTTCCTACAATCTGCTCTTCTCTTGCCTGTTGTTCCTCGGCTGGGTTGCTGCGCCGTCACTTGCGAGCGGTTTGTCCAACGCCGGCCATCGTAAAATTTGCACAGTCAAGCCTGGAGGGAGCAATTTGACAGACGATGCTCCGGCAATCCTCAAAGCTTTCAGAAAGTGTGGACATGGTGGCACCATCAATTTCCTGAAGAAGACATATTACATCAACAGCGTCATGAATACTACAGGATTGCATGACTGTGAAGTTAATCTTCCTGGTACACTTCTGGTTTGAGCTCACTTTGATCTTCCGAAAAACATCTTAGCTGATTTTCCAACAGTGGGGAACAAATATTCCGTACTGGCTCAACAATTCTCTCCCCGTCGGCTATCAGAATCAATCTACAGCTTGGGTGTTTGGGGGCGATAGAGTGAAATTCAACGGGTTTGGAACGGGTATTCTTGATGGGAACGGGGCAGCTTGGTATGCCTTTATTCGTCAACAGCCGAACACATCGAATTATCCGGGCCGACCTCACGCTATCACTTTTAACGGACTTACGAACTCGGTGGTGAAGGGGTTGAGTCTCTTGAGATCTCAGATGTGGTGAGTTCTCATTTTGAAATTCTCATAACGCTGAGAGCCACTTCGGCTTTTCCTCTCCATGTTGGAATCAAGGTTATCTTTTATGAATGCATAAAGTTGCTGATTTCCTGCAGGTCTACTTCTATCATTCACTCGCATCACGTCCTTTTCGACAGCATTGTCACAAATAGTACGGTGGTGGGTGGCACTAGCTGTAAGTCTCACTCAATGTCACTCACATAATCTTGTTTCGTTCTCAGGACATGTCACTGACTCCGCTTAAGCCAACACCGATGGAGCCGACACAATATACTCTCACCATATTGCATTCAATAATTGGACAGTAGAGAATGGCGATGACAGTATCTCCCTCAAAGCGAACAGCACCGACATCTCTATCACCAACTCTCGATTCTTCAATGGCTTGGGAGTTGCAATCGGTAGTATCGGCCAGTACAAAGGACAATTTGAGACAGTTGAGAGGCTCAAGGTCAACAACTGTACATTCTCAAACACTTTACATGCAGTATGACTCCCCGTCCCGCCTCCCGCATTCATTACCCTAGTGCTGATATGTCTCTTCTCAGGCATATTTCAAGACGTGGACTGGCGAGTCAGTCGGATATCCTCCAAATGGAGGCGGCGGAGGTCTTGGCTGTAAGATGAACCTTCAATTCCTCACCCAAACACTTGTCTTGAACTTCCCTTTTCCCTCCAGTCTGCTAACAACATTTAAGTTGCCAAAGACCTAACCTTCACCAACCTCCACTCAACCGGTATGCGTGGCATTCCCATCACCATCTCCCAATGTACGCGTTTCATGGGATCCGGCGGAACCGGAAACTGCACCTCCTCGCCCTTCAAAATTAGCGACATATCTCTCCAAAATATCACAGGCACAACCAAAAGCACTTCCGTGGCGAGTTTCCAGTGTAGTGCGGTGGCGCCTTGCGAGAGGATTGAGATCATTGGTGTAGACTTGGTTTTGGCTAATGGAACGGAGCCGACGAAGTATCTGTGCGATAATGCCAAAGAAGAGATAGGATGGAAATGTAATGGGCAGGCTTGTGTTGGGGGAAGTGCTACTGGTGGATGTTAATTGGTAGAAAGTATTTCTCGGCTACAGTACCGGGTCGATTGCACTGGGACATAAATAGAAATGGGTTTCTATCGAGCGCCTTCGATACCGAAATGACACAATGTTACGAAGAGCAGATATGGGAAAGAATCTGCACACCCAAGATTCACATCTGGAATGGTAGGTGACATCCATTGGCCAAGAATGCTTAGCGATGCTTATTAACCTCCTCGTATTCTCTTGCACGTCAAACCTGCATCAATTCAAACGCCACCATCTCGTACAAGGCTCTTGCCCCTTGTTCGCTTCTCCATGTTTCACTTGTTCATTTTCCATGAATGGTTTAGCTCAGGCACAATCGGATTAGTAAGGGTCACAGCCAAGGCCGCACGGCAAGAAAGTAAACAAACATTACATCAGAGAGAATGCAGGATACGAGGAGTATGGATGGTCAAAATCTTCATCGTAGTCCGATGTAACATTTGGATTTGCCCTGCACGGAACATCTGAGACGAGTATAAAGGAGGAGCTCGCCTTTTTCTTGGTTTCGTGCCCTCTCTCTTCCCGTTGCTCCAATCAAATATCAACATCAATTCTAAGAACTCCTCCGGTCATTGAATATCTCATCTTCTCCACTGCATCAGATATATTCATCAAAATGCACTACCAATCCCTCGTGCTCATCGCTAGCCTGGCATCCAGCACACTCGCCAGCTCCTCCCTCATCCCCCGCCAATCCAGCACCTGCGACCAACAACGTCTAACCTGCGGCGCCGCCCCAGGAGCGAATCAATCCCTCTGTGCCTCCCAGAAATCCGCCTGTGACGCCTGCGAAGCAGCCTACGAATCATATATCACCTCTCCCAACTCCAACAAATCGCTCGCCGCATCCCTCCGTAACGAGTGTTTCGCCGCCTCAGCAATCGGTGATGGAAATGGCGTCCTACCTATCATCTCAAGCTTGACTGTTGCCGGAACTACGCCGACTGTAGCGACTTCTGCTGTCGTGTCTGCTACTTCGACGAGTTCGGCGCCGGTAACTACAACCACTGCGGCGAGTACTTGTGATCAGGAGAGGCTTGAGTGCGGCTCTGCTCCTGGTGCAAATCAATCGCTTTGTGCTGTTCAGAAAGAGGCTTGTGACGCTTGTGAGGCGGCCTATGAATCTTATGTCACGTCGCCAGGATCAAACAAGTCTTTTGCTGCATCACTGAGGGAGCAATGTTTTGCTGCTTCGAAGGAGGGGACTGGTGATGGTGTTGTGCCGATCATAAGCACTTTCAGTGTTGCGCAAGCTGGTGGTGCGACTGCTACTCCAACGACTGGTAAGCTCATCCTCCGATCCTAGACTTTGGTTGTGATATATGCTGATGGAATTAATTGCAGGGCCTTCCTCATATGCCTCCGCCTCGACCACCACCACGGTTCTTGTCAATCCAGGAAATTTCACCTCGACTTCAGTCGTGGGATCCACGACCGTGATCGGCGCAACAACACTTGTATCTGCCACAACTTTGATCACTGGTACAGGCTCGGGAAGCCAGACCGCCGTACCTTCGCCTATTCCCACCGTCGTTGGTGATGCCGCTGACTCCACGAAGCCGTTTAGAGTTGTGGGAATAATCTTATTGGGTGCTGCAATGATCTTGTAGACAGCGTGTCAATGGCGTCCGTCCTGTTACGGGCAGTTAGCTGTAATATTAGCATCTTAATTTCTTTACTCGTAGGAAAATAAATTAAATAATACTTTAAAGTCTCAAATGCTTTGCACATGGATTTCGAACATTACTTGGCTTGGTCGTAGGAACCATTTTATACAGAAATTGCTTCAGAGACCATTCCCTTGCCCGTCGTGGCTGCTTCCGATCACTGCCCTGTAGTGAGAAATTGGTAGGAAAGAGCTCTGCTGATATATAAGTTCCCCCCCTGTGTAGCTAAGTCCATTCCTCACAAGCGCAGTTCCTTATATGCTCACCGATCATGACACTTTCAAACGATCGATACTAATCTTGGTACTTTGACTCTTGTACGTTGAACTTTTTCCGTAAATAGAATACTTGTAATCATCCGGTTGAGCAACGACGGAAACCAATGACACTGAAAGAAGAAATGACAGTACTTGGAAATATCGGTCATTGTTTTTTAGTATTAACATCTACCCAGAGGTTTACGACTCTGACAGAGCAGCAGAGCTTTGTGGCAACCTTTCTACCGTCTTCATTATGTGATCAAATGCTGAACGACTATGGAGAGCAAACCCCTGAGACTTTTCAGTGCGTATCTGATCACTCTTGTTGTCTGAGCCTAATAATTGTGTGATATTCTATATTGATGCAAATTACTCCCCTAAATCAAACAAGCCGTGCCGTATAAACGCTTGAAAGTATCTCACTATCTTCTGACGAATATGGCTCCTAAATGAAAGTGACAGAATTCAATTCTGGCGCCGTCCAAAAATGTTAAGTTGCTTGGAAAGAAAGCTGTTCAGTTCATATAATAATATCTTGTTGAGCAAGATCCTCACCACATACACATACTCCGTGTGTCGAAAGTAAAAAGGCTCCTTGGTGGAGTCCCGAGAGATGTATCTACGGGCAAAATGTTCCCTCCCATCTGCTAGTCAGATAGTATCAATATAACTGCAATCCAGCCAGTATTGCTACATATGCTGGCAAAGGCAAGTCATCCGACAGACAGATACTTGTGGTGTTGATAAATGCCAGATCTTGACAAAGGAAAGAGAGATGACAACAAACGCGTAACACTGCATCCTGAAAACCCGAGAGGTTGATGTCTAGTATACCTGTATGACAATTAAAATCCAAGACGATCTCAGTGGAGAGAGGTAATTAGATTATCCAGAACAAGCTGATCGCGTCTAACGACTAGAGAGTGCGCGCACAGTAACAGATCATCTGCATTCATGAAACAGCTCTTGGTGGACCTCTGAGCTTCAATACCTAGATGTTAAAATATTACCAGACTAGATTATCGGAGCTGCTCATGGCGAATGCGCCCGTCACCTTTTCTCGCTGAGGGAGAGAGACAAGCTATAGCAAGCGGTGCAAGCGATTAGTGCTGGGAGGAAGAACAAAGAACACTTCTCGATATACATCTACTGGTAAGCATTGGCTCATCAGTCAACTACATAATCCGTGGAGAGAGGTTTGAATTCCTACGTCAAGCACAATGACGGGCATAATTCGGCTCCTTGATGTTGGGGAAATCTTATTGGTATCTGGTCCAAAGGGGTGATGAGTCCCGAGAACAAAGTGGAAGAAGTAAAGAGCGCGACTGATGACGTTTTGAGGGAATACTGAGTAGCATAGAGCGATATTCGGACATGCTTGAAGAGGGGATTGGCAACAAAAAATACGGATGACACAGAAATAGATGACAGTGACAGATTATCCCCCACGGATGACTGCTCTCTTGAAGGCACTGGAAAAAAGTCATGCTTATTCAAAAAGGCTTAGGACTCCAAACCACGCCTCACACTTCACAAACATGAAAGTCAGAGTAAGATGAAACTTCTCAGCTTCGAGCTCTTCCATGTATCGGGATGATTGTTCTTCTCGACGCTTAGCCACACAACCATGCTGCGAGTCCAACCTTTATACTTCTCGATGCTCAAAATCGATGCGTGAGGTAATTATTGCAGCGAGTTGAGGAGATCTATACCGTGGAAGAGAAATCAATTTGATTGATATGACTAGGAAACTGAGCACCGGCCTGAGGCGGAAAGGTAGAGGTATAGGAGCTCTAGAACTGATCCGAAGAATAGATATGCATGATCTCAAGCACTATCGTAGAGTTCATAGGGACAACGGTAAAACTACTAATAATGAGTCTATGGACGATCGATGAGTAATCAGTGATGCTGGTCTAATATTACTAATAATCAGTAGCCACAAAACCACATAGCCAAGTTTTTCGAAATCATGGAGACGAGGAAGGAACTTATGGTATGAGAAGAGAATGGAAGTGGCAACGACCGGACAACTGACAACATACGGTTTTCTGAGTATCTATGTCTAGTAGCTGGATACCCGCAGAGAAGAACATAACTATATAACTAAAGTCTCTATCGCGCTTTTCAAGAAGTCAAAATGACCTTGAAGTTTCAACATTGAGATACCAGTCAGGACCGCAGCGTGGGCCGTTTGTTAGGAGCTTGATCTTGCTTTCGTTTTCCACCAGGTCCCTCTTGAAATTGCGCGGCTCGTCTTGTGTACAGAGATATCTTTCTTGTAAAAGTTTTTCCTGTGTGACATTTTACCTCTCATGGAAGAATTCCATGATACACTTAATTTTGCAAAAGGAAAGATCAAACTACCATCTTATGACTCGTACTTGCTGAACCCTTCGCAATCCACCTTAGAGATCCCGAACAGAGATATAAATACCCCCAAACACAACTACGTGCAACGAGAAATACAACAACGAGGAAATGGGCCTGATATGCTGGAAGGACACATTTGGGTAAACTTACAGAAGTAATGTGCCAAGTCCCTGTTAACTGGCGGCGAGAAATAAACGAGCATGGTACTTCTTCAATTCCATCTTGATGAGTGGTGGCTTGGAGCAGGAGCTTCGATTCGGATGTCGAGGACTGAGAAGACAAGCTACTTCTGCTGGAAAAGAAGCTTGGAAGTGACATTGACAGGAAAGATGACAGCCATTCGGTCGACACAACACATCAGCCACCAATCTCTCAAGTTACTCATTAAATTCGACCTCCCAAGCACATACAGCTTAAAGAATCTTGTCCCAACACGTTCTAATTCCCCACCTCACTCTTCCAAAAGCATACGCAGTCCTTCGAATTTGCTTCTTCGCCTATGGTCTGCCTCGCGGACTTCTCTCCTTGGAAATACATATTTTGCCTCCGACCCATCCATCTCAACGATGTATTTCTCTTTCTAGAAATGTTATCGAGATTCATCTCGCGAATGGGAAACCTTGAGGAAAAGAGGATGATAGTGAACACAGAGATGAAGGACCCTAGGTGAAACGTGACTTATAAGTATTGATAACTCCACGAGGAAATTAAGGGGAAGTCTTCGGTATAAGTAAATAGTCTTGGATTTAAATAATAGACACAACCACGCAGGAAGCTTAACGCTGTCAGCGCTCTGATGGCTTATAAGGAATGAGTAGTGGCGTGCGTGTATTGTAAGTGTTAATCTGTCATGTAAATTGGATGAATATTTGTTTGTTTACTTGTGTTTAATTGATATAAATCGAGTAAGTGGCCCCTTAGCACCCCATGGCGTGTATAGACTTGTTGCACCCTACTGTAGTTCTCAAGGCGGCCATGACATTGACATTCGTACGTCATCATCATTGAACGAAGAACAGATGAGACTATAGTTGAAGCGGATAAAGAACTTGGGTTGGTCTTAAGACAGCAACAGAGGCAACGAAATCACGAACGAAATGAAGCAGGATGATGATAATCGCGATTGTCCCGAGCCAACAATCGAGATAATCACGGGTGTAGTGGTAAGCCGTTGTGGGCGGTTAAACAGCGACGAAACCCTCACAAAAAAACTTATACTTAAATTAAATGATCTTGATTATAAAATTATGTATTATATACGTTTCATATTATCAATTCCTTTCTCGCTCTACCATGTCATCTTCACGCGATAGATACCCATTTTCCCACACTAGGAACTCCATCTTGTACAACGAACATCAGATACACCCCAGGAGCGATGACACTTGCATCCCTAGGAGCATAAACCTTGAAGCCATACGAGTTCGCAATAGCCTTGAAGCCCATCTTCACCATTTTTTGACCCATAGCCTGGCCATGAGTGTGAAAGCCCGGGGCTATAAGATTAATCTGGACATTACTCCTGATCCTCGCACCTCTCTCTAAGCGGGCCTCGATCAGGAATGTTCTGCCATAGAAGATGCTCGCAGGTAACGATATGATAAGAGGTCGTCCATGAGATGAGATGGATGAGAGGTAAGGAGGCGAGAATGTCTCCACACGATATTCGGTTGGATAGGATGATTCCTTATTTTGCTGTTGTTGTAAAGCGCAGGTGTGGCCGTGGTTGTGAAAGTATGGCCATCCCGAATTGACTTTACCGGTGGCGCTGTATCCGACTGTTGGGTTCGAACCGGCGACGAGAACTTCGCCAGATGGAAGGAGAACGGCAACGGAGTGATACAGCCGCGGGATGGCAGTGGCGGGCATGGATGTGAATCGCTTCCCAGCAGCTGCGGTGGGGTCGTAGATTGCAGGTGTGAGAACTGGGTTGTCGGCTTGCAGACCTCCTCCTGAGCCTTTTCCAGCTCCGTTTATAAAGAGAACTTGGCCATTGGGCAGAAGGATCCCATCACTCATCACTTGAGGTCCGTTTGGAAGTTTGTCGTCCTCTTCCCAGATGGGAGACTCGTCTTGTGGATTAATCGTCCAGCAGTCGTCGAGCGCTTTTGGTGCTGGCATGTCCCCTGATGAACCACCACATACTAGGACTTTCGGCTTGTAATCTGGATAGGAAAGGGGAAGGAGGACGGATGTTGCTGATGAGGGAAAGCACCGTGGAGCTAAGGGAGTATCAGGCAGTGACCTGATCAGGACATCGTTCGAGTAGTCCCAGATTACTGTTTGGTTGCCAGCAATTGTAAAAATGTGGTCCTCGACACCGGCATTTGGAAGACCATGAACTAGAAGCTTGTTAGATGTATCCTTGAGATATGAAGGACAGTGCGCTTACGGATTGGGTACAAATTATAGCTCTTCCCAGGAACAAGGTTTTGAGCAGCTGTGAACTCCAAAATAGGCAGCCTGACGGGCTTTTTGCCTTGCTGCCCATTTCTGTGTCTAGAAACGATGTTAGTTGTATCACAAAGCCCTCATAAGTTAGAAGTACATGATCTCGTAGGTGGGCACGTTGATCGATGCTTCGTTCAGAACCAGCCCTCCATAGTTGGAACCCCCAACAGCAAGTATGCTCCCATCGACCTGTCTACCAGTCAATATAGTATAACTGATTGAAGAATGTTTTTACATGCCATAGTCATCGCACTCGCGTACCATCGGTACACCTGCAGCTTCCCCACCTCATTCCAGTCCTGCTCACAAGGTCCATTACAAGGCCCCGCACTGTAAGTCCTTAACTTATCAAACCCCTGAAGAACAGTGCCCGCCTCAGCCCCAGCCAAATTAAGCAGCGTACCGTTAGGAAAGAAAGCCCCAGCAGAACAAAACGTGTTAGATTTTGGTTGCAAAGGTCGAATGGTGTTCGAAGTAAGGTTATACTCCGTTCCGAAGACAGATAACTTCGTGCCGGCATACAAGTATGGAGTGGCGGAGTGTTTTCCCTTGGCGATATCGTAGCCTGGTCCCCCACGATTTTCGTGGTAGTTGTCGATGAATACGACCGTGTCGGTGTAGGGTGGGATGAAAACCATCTGTGCAGCAACACCTGAGCTTCCGACTGTTCGGTAACCGGTTGCTGATACGAGGTGCGTGTAGGCTAGACATACTGACTAGTAGAAATTAGTTGAGATTCCAATTCTGTATTGTGGATTTGCTATACCGCGAGAACAAATGCAGAGAGCATCTCCAAGTAGTTGAGATGAAAATTTACAGACAGAAGACAGATGTGCTGAACAATGAAAGTGGACGGTGAAGAGTCAATGAATGAGTTGGCCGTGTAAAGAGCGACAATTTGAAGAATGAAAGGATACGCGTATATCTTGAAGAGAGAGAAAGACAGGTACGAAAATTGTTGGAAGACACAAAAATGCCTAATAGAAGTAAAGGCAATAAACAGAAGAAGGGGAATCAATTGCTTATAAGTTCAGCGTCCATGATATCATTGAAAATGTCGATTTGGATGTCAGAGCGCAAGATAGATCTCGATACCTCGTATCACCCTTTGCACCTCCTCGTCGAGGTCCACAATATCTATCTATTCGGCAGAACCTCCGAGCCTCACAAGCTCATTTCTACCACTTCCGGAAGAAAGATTTTGACTGAAACATACTAAGCTGAAAAGAATATGTGTGGAGTAAGAGGTGCAAGGAAATGCAATCCTGATGTGGCTAGTGGAATATGTTTGCGCCGGAGTGTTTACGGATTAGATTTGCGCACGGATAGCTATCCAGCTACAAGCGAGAATTGTTCAACGCACAGACACGTCAAGTCCCACGTGTCTAAGAACCTAAACCCCTAAGCTTAATTCAAGGATAATCCGTTTGATTACAAAGACTAGGGGGTTGTCTGATAGATGTGATGATCGAAAGCGCTCAGAGCCTCATTTCCGACATTCCGGACTAGCCAAGCTTACCGGGATTAACGTCTTACCCCATCCTTTGGGCCACCCCACTTTTGTGCCACCCTCGCTTAATTTAGTACGAAAAGGGCTTTTCAGTAGGTCTAACCCCCCTCATATATATATATGAGTTATTGTAGTTTCTAAGCACCTTTCTCTAGTGGTAGCTTCACCACGGCCTCGTGCCATGTCGCTGCGCCATATGACAGCAGCGTCTGGCCAGAATCCTTGTCCTTCGACTCCACGTCGAACTTAGCTGAAGCACGAAGAAAAGCAAAGATTACCTCGTCGCCTTGCTCTGCGACCTGAGACAACACATTTTTGCGCAATGAGAAAGTGAAGTTACAGCCAAAATCAGTGCGTTTGTTTTTATTCTCATAGACACGTGTGTCTGCAAAAGAATCGAAATCGACTCCCATAATCGTAATGGACTTGTAAATATACTTCGCCGTGTTCTCCGCCTCGTTACCTCCACCATACCCAATCCGTATACATCATCTAATAAGACGTGTCTTCGGTGTCGGCAGGATGATGTTTCAGCTTTGATTTGCACATATGCTTTCCAATAATGATGGAAGGCGGATTGCGAGCTGCTAAGTTTGAACGAAATCAAAGTAGCCACGGATCGAAGTAGCCTATTGACATTTGAAATATATACACTTTCTAAATTAATCCAATTACAATATTTCCAGCCTGATGGGAGGGAACGAGGGCGCGGGTTAGGGAGAAACAAAGTACCTCGGAGCCATTCAGCCCAAGCCCCTCCAAAAAAGCCAAACAGAAGCGTTCCACCCCCCCCCCCCCCCCCCCCCCCCCC
>JGI24512J20087_1000347_pt1 | contig 24998 bp, 34 predicted proteins | sample LinPmetageLP35_FD_20087 | JGI IMG/M metagenome (IMG submission 20087) | reverse complement strand
CTTCCAAACCTTAATCCGGGCGCTTAGCCGGGTAAACACTGAAACGGCTAGCGTCAACAGCATTCGACGACTGTAGCAGAACATGCTGCCAGATCTCCTCATCCGATCTTTTCCTACTCTACCACCCAAGAACTCGCCATCACGATCCCATTCCTATGATCAAAGAAGTCGGGATACCGCTGTCAGGTCCTGGTGCTAGCCTAATGGATGGTGAAAGAGACTCCATGCAGGGCTGAGATAAAGGTTGTGCCCGCTTCCGGATTGAAACAACTTATCCTTCTCCTAGTCCCTGAATCCACGCTCCGGGACAAGAATATTCAAGCATCGAACCCATTTTCGACGGATCATCCCAAAGGCTCCCGATGCGGACAGTTTGGAGTCCATAGGGAGAGGATTCAGGCAACTGTGCCCACCAATAGGCACATCGGCAACCGCATCGATCGCAAGGAGCACGGTTTCGACGAAGTTTTGCATGTCGAAGCAAAATGGCTGGGGGGAACGGAAGGGGTCCTGACAAGTGAGCGTAGGTCGAAAAATAGGTTACGCCCGAAGCTGTGTTCGAAGGCCGTTTGTGGCGATTACGGAATCAGGACTTCACCTGGGAACTTTATTAATACCTGGGATCACGCAAAAACTCGTCACGTTTGAAGATATGGCTGGGAGTTGTGTCATGATGAAAATTCCGTGCTTTACACGCGAAATCGTCATGGTATGAAGGACCTCCTCGAGATCTGCTGCCTCGTGAGCTCACGAATCAGCTGATTCACAGTTTGTCCAGTCCTTGGGGGTAGTTCCACAGGCGTTCACATCCACCAGATGCCAGCCACCGGAAGCTCACCTGGACATCCACGACCGCAACTCTCTGATGAGTTTCGATTAGGCATCCCCTCGAGGGTAGGATCTATCCAAGTTTGAATGGACTGAGCAAGGATCTTGCACGGTCGGAAATGATTATTTGGGCTGGCTAAGGATCCTGCCTTCCTCGCCCATCCCCTCCTTTCCCTTCCCCAGCGCCGGTCCCGGCCAACCTCACGTCCACGTGTCTTGGTGCGTTTGCTGCGCCGTTAGCTGGATGGTCCTTATATAGCTCATGCCCTCCTTACTTCCTGACCTTCCCTCTGATTCTCCTTCGCAAACAGCCAAGAAGTCATGGCGGGAACACGAGAGGCTTTGGCTCAAGCTCTAGGCACATGCCAGAAGATTGTTATCATCAGTGGAGCTGGGATATCGGTAAACGCTGGGAGTATGGCCGTGATAGCGCTTTGACTGCCGCTGCTAACATTGCCATAGTTCCCGATTTTGAGTCGGCGAGGCTATCATCACCAGCGTTTTTGGACGCATTCTTTCAATCTCCAACAGAACAGTCACAACTCAACTCCTTCACCAACAGCATCTACACGCATACATCATCAACAACGTTTCAGCCTTCTGAAACCCATGTGTGGATGGATCGTCTTGCCCAACAGGGCCGTCTGATGCGACACTATACACAGAATATTGACCGAATTGAGTACTTCTTGCCTTCTCTCGATTCTAAAACGGTCCGTCTGCATGGCCGAGTCGATCGCGCGCGGTGCGCGAGGTGTAACTGGACATGTGACATTGAACCGACAGCATTTCAAAGCAAGGCTATGGGGTGCGAAGGCCCTTGTTTGAGTCGACAGCAGGCACGTGAACTCCGGGGCAAACGGTCGATCGGAGTCGGGCTGCTACGTCCTGACGTCTTGCTCTATGGGGGGATGAATCCGACTGAGGAGGAGATTGTTACTTGTCTAGAAGAAGACATACGAAGACGTCCTGATCTGGTCATCGTTGTTGGAACACGACTGTTGATACCGAGTGCTCGAGATCTTGCGAAAGGTCTTTGTGATCGCACTTTAGAGACGGGTGGGAAGACAGTGTGGGTGAACAAGAGTCCAAAGTCATGTGGTCTGAATTTCTCTTTGGTATGGCAAGGGGATTGTGATGATTTTGCTGCGTTGAATTGATTTTGCCTCCGTTTCCTCGTACCCCAGCCTTTTTGCTTGATCAAGTCGTCACACGCGTTACCGTATAAATCTTTTTAAATACGTTGCCTGGGTGTTTGATCCTTGTCTTTGCAACATTCCTACTCCGGCAGCTGAAGTTACTTGGTTTCTCATCGGTCTTGGTTTCTGTAATGCAGCTATTCTCTTGGCACCAGTTCTAAAAGACGAGAAAGACGCGGAATCAAATATGTTAATAAATCTATATGCTAATTTACTTGTGCTAAAACCAAACCAATACAACATCAATTGCAATTCCATCATAAAGTTGATTCGCGCGACGGCTGGCCTCTTTCTCGTCTGGCTTGTCGCACTCTCTCATCCTCAGCTTCCTCCTCATGACCATTAGCTGGTAGTCTTGTGGGCATTTGGATGTAGCTCCTTTCAGGCCTCCTCTGAGTTGGTCTGTCACCCTCTCTATCCGTCCCGTTACCCCTGTCCCTATTTTGCCCGTTTCTGTCTCCTTCTATAGGTCTTTCGTCTCTCTCGCGCCTATCATCTCTCTCACGCCTACCGTCTCTCTCAGGTCTCTCAACTCTCTCACGCCTATCGTCTCTTTCGCGCCTATCGTCTCTCTCGCGCCGATCGTCTCTCTCGCGCCTATCGTCTCTCTCGCGCCTATCAACTCTCTCAGGTCTCTCAACTCTCTCATGCCTATCATTCCCCTCACGCCGGTGACTCTCTGATTCTACAGGTCTTTCAATTCTTCCACGCCTATCGTTCCACGATTCGACAAGTCTCTCATTTCTCGCAAGCCTGTCGTATCTATCTCTGGTCTCCTCGCGGTGTCTCGCACGCCTGTCATCCTCCCGCCTGATTCTCTCTTGCCTATCGATCTCCGGTTCGGCAGTTCTCGCATCTCTCTCGAACCTGTCGTATCTCAGAAGTCTGTCTAACTCATGCCTGTCTCTGTCACGCAAATACGCTCTCTCAAGGTTATTTTCCTCTCGTAGAATGTCTCTCTCGTCATATCTTTCCTGTCCGATCGTTGTCTCATCTTCGCTCTCACTTCCCACAGATCTCTCGACCCTGATCAGTCTCGGGACATTCCTCACTATCTGTTGGCCACTTATGACAAGCTCTTCTGCTCTATGTCTATCAAGATCATAGGCAGGGACCAACCTTCTAGGTCGAGGTTCTGACCTTTGTGCTGCAGCGAACCGTGGCTCAGCTTGTCCAGTCATCTGGCGAAGCTGTCTCACCTTTGTCCGGATCATCGTTTGCCCATATTTCCTTTCGATTATCTTTTGGTTGAACCAGAGGTCCCTGTTACGCCACCGATTATCTCCCGGTAACAATGTGAAGCCTATTCTAGTAAATGGGTTTCTAGCCGGGACAGCATCTAGCGGTAATCTACCAGCTCTTCCCCCGTCAAGCTCGAATCGACGGTTGTTTTGCTTGACGACCGCAACGCCAATCCAGCGCAACTCGCCATAAGACACACCATTAAGGTCGGAAGCTTGCCCAGGGACACCAATGCGATTACGCAGAAAGTCCGAAGCGCTTGGGTGCTCTGAGAGGGGGTCAAGGTCATATTGTTTGAGCCTAGACGACTGCAGCGTGGTAAGATTAGCGCTTGGTGAGGAGAGCAAGACGTTGTAGCCTGTGGACATAGCTGGAAGAATATCGACAATTCTTTTATATATCATGTTTCTTGGGTTCAAACGATCTTCTGAAATTACATATCCTGTTGGAGCAAGCACTCCTGCAGTCACAGGGCGTCGATTCAGGTAGTCCTCTTGCCAACCCTCTTCTCCGTCGTAATCTTCGTTCATTGTTGGCAATTCGATTGTATCCTCTCGTTCGAAAGACGCGTTCTGTCCGCGTGCTGCCCGACGAGGAGACGCGATCCGCCTAGGGGATGCAGCACGTCGTGGAGATGCGTACCTTTGAGGGGTCGATACCGGAGATAGCAAGTCGATAACAGGTGGATCGCCAATATCTTCCATTGTAACATCCGATGATGTACCCGTCTGTCGTGGTGGAGTAGTAGAACGTTCTTGGTCTCGTCGAGCTCTCCCTCGTTCTCGTGCTTGCCTCATCTCTAGTGTCTCATTTCTTACTCCCTGTCCCTGACCTCTCGCTTCTTCCCGCCACTGGCTCTCTACCTGATTTTGAAATGCTCTCGTCTCTCTCTCTGCTCTGCCACGTAACGGGAAGTCCGAGTTCCATGCTTCGGCGAGATTAATTTGAAGCGATTGGGATCGTTCTGGATTACAACGAAAAGGGCATTCTTCATGCAATGAAAGCCACTGCTCGATACAATCTTGATGAAAGTCGTGCTGGCAATCCGTCATACAGATTTCCCTCTCATTGACATCATCACTGTATCTTTCGTGGCATATAGCGCACATTTCTGATCTTGTTTGATCGATGGTAATCAGGTTCAACAATCCCTCATTTCGATGCACATTGACGAATCGCGACTCGTGGGCCGGCTGCCTCTGCCAGAAATCTTCTTCCCAAGATTGTCTCCTGTGTCTATCGTCTGGTACGTCAATGACCAAGGGAATATCTTGGGACATCGGACTCAATGAGGGAGCCCGTCCACCAAGACTCGCGGCCGTATGTCGAGATTCTCTGCGCTGTCGTAGGTTGAGGCGACCTTCGGCCGCTGGTCGAAGCGGGCTTCTGGGGCTTCTACTTCGTCCCCCCTCACCCCTATCTTCTCGATAAAACCGATTATTTACAATTCGCCCATTCTGCTCGCGCCGTTGCAATGCCGCAGCAGCCCGTATTTCCCTTTCGGGGTCTCTTGCTGGTTGTGGAGATGGGTCTCTCGCTGGTCGTGGAGATGGGTTTCTCCGCCTTGCTGGAGATGGGCCTCTTGTAGGTCGTGGAGATGGGTCTCTCCGCCTTGCTGGAGAGGAGCCTCTTGCTGGTCGTGGAGATGGGTCTCTCTGCCTTGCTGGAGGAGGGTCTCTTGCTGGTCGTGGAGATGGGTCTCTCTGCCTTGCTGGAGAGGGGCCTCTTGCTGGTCGTGGAGATGGGTCTCTCCGCCTTGCTGGAGAGGGGTCTCTCGCTGGTCGTGGAGATGGGTTTCTCCGCCTTGCTGGAGATGGGCCTCTTGTAGGTCGTGGAGATGGGTCTCTCTGCCTTGCTGGAGAGAGGCCTCTTGCTGGTCGTGGAGATGGGTCTCTCCGCCCTGCTGGAGAGGAGCCTCTTGTAGGTCGTGGTGTTAGACTTCTTTGTCTCCCTCTTGGGCTTTCTGGTACTTCTTCCACTTCAGGCGGGGGTGGCCTTCGAGTTCTTGGTGATCTTGGAGCAGCTGGCGTTGTTGGCACTCGTGGTGTCCGTGGTGTCCGTGGGGAATCAACAACATTGCCGGCATCTAGACTTGCTAGCTCTCGCCTGCCAATTCCACGAGGCATTTTGTATTGGACAGTCCTATTAGACTAAATCTCCTTGCAGGTTAAAAATCTGCTTTGGTTGGAGAATCTCACATATATATGTATATACACATATTGTGATCATGATACAGACCTGGTATCTTAGATCTTGGATCATGGTCCTGGGACATAATTTTGTTGCTGCTACTCATACTAGTCCTCCTTCCATCCCTTGGTTCTTGTTTCCTAGTTCTCAAAGTAAGTTACATGCACGAGTGTTAAATAGCAAAATGTTTTGGATTGTTGAAATAGCACTTTAAGCCTACACCTTACAGATCTGTATATACAATGAATGTTCCATTTGAATTACTCTCTTGCATCGCCTCAGAGCTTGGATCAATTGACCTAGGGAACTTTCGACTTGCCAGTCGAGCTTGCGCAAATGCTGGCGCATCATTCATCCCCAGATATGGACTTTCTGTACTGAATACATCCCGCGATATCAAAGAGCTCGAAGATGTTCTCCAAAATCCTAGAATTGCTCTCAATGTCAAGGAGCTGCGAGTTTTTCATGTACAGTGGCCGGTGTGCTCCCGTCAGGAGTGGGAGACGCACCATCTCCTGTTTGGTGGGAATGGAAGGCTACAGCACCAATTTCCTTCCACGGCATCAGTGCGACAGCTTTCAGACAAAGCCTTTGTCGCTTACCGAGAGCACATATCAGAGCAAGAGAGCCGCAGATATTTCGATGAGGTTTCCGCACTGTATACTGCGTTTTCTCTTCTTCCCAATTTAACATCCATCCAAGTCTCCAATATGCATGAATATTTGTGGAACCCCAAGTCCAACCGCCGATACTACAAACTTCAACAATCTATCTGGATCTCTCCCTTTTACTCCAGCGATGTGACCCGCACTGTAGAGGCGGTGTCTTTGGCATCTAAGACTGGGACACACTTGGGCCAGTTGGCAGCATTTTCTGTTCTTGGCTATTTCAATCCAGAGGATCTGCATCTAGGCCCATCTGACACTTTCCCTCACATTCAGAATTTAGATATCGACGAATTTCTGGTATGTGAAAATGAGAAGTCAATAAGATCTTTTCTGTTGAGGTTCCCAAATCTGCGTACGCTGTCTCTAAAGTTTCGAGGTTGGATGCCAGCCATCGGTATATTTGATTCTACCCACTGGCCGAGTCTTACACGGCTAGATGTACGGGGAATGTGGACCTCAGAGGTTGAATTCGCTAAAATTCTGGAGACGCATGCAGACTCATTGACTCATTTTGGTATGCATGATTCCTCCCTGACTGACGGCTCGTGGCAAGGTCTCTTCACCAAGATCAGGAATCTAGAGAGGCAACCTGAGATCACCCTTAGTGGGGACCTGTCCGGCACGTCAGAATCGGAGACTTTGTATATGGGTTCAGATCTGGTTCAACATCAGATGTCAGAGTTTCTGCACGACCTCAATGTCGCCTGGCCGTTTCGCAGCTCAGTTTGGAATCAGGGAGATTAAGTTATGAAACGGACGGATAATTCATTTTAAAGAGCGTTAAAGTACTCGCAGATAAATAGATACATAGCTTCAAGATCACAATTCCCCATACTTGCAGTAGTCTTTATCCGCCTGACCTAAAAGCTCATTGCAGTCGGAGTCTGCGGACTGAAAAGCGACTTGGGGCTCAATGGTCGATCGAATGGGGACAATGTAATATTGCGAGTCAGAAGGCGTTTGGGCGTACCGCCGATGGTCTCTCCCCTACGCTTCGTTCCCTGAGAAGCGTCTTCTTTTGGAGTTGGAGCTGGAGCTGAGGGCGGGGGTGGAGGCGGCATGGATGCAGAAGCATGGGCGGCATCCGATGGGGTCGGAACTGTAGGTGTATTCGGGCCTGTTGGAGTCTTCAGGGCCTTCAGATGTTAACAGATATGACTAAGAACGCTCAAGATATGTAACTTACATCTTGAAGTCCCCATCCAGGCTGCGTATCAAGGAACGGGTGAAGGCGGTCATATTGCTGCCTCAATGTCTTGTAGCTCGCATCCGCCTGCCGCAGTTGGTCTTGCAAAGAGAATACCCAAGACATGAGAGATCGGTTTCTGCGCTTCTCCTGGGCCAACAGACGCTCCCATTGAAGCGACATTGACAGGACCGTGACTGCAGGCTCGAAGTGGGAGTCTTCGACAGGGGCCAAGCACTCTGGAGATCGATAATGGAAATCGGGGTGAAGCTGCGAATCTCCTAGAGGTTCGAGACGGACCTGCCCAATGTGGGCGTCGTAGTTGGGATTAATGTGAGATGGAACTGGCATTGTAATGGAGATTGTGTGTTGACTGATCTGTTTTAAAAATCGAGCTGTTGATTTGGAGCATTGAGACGGTGATGGAAACGTCTTTTATCATAGCACTTGAACGCATGTTGCAATCCCTTCTTTGCTGGCAGAGCTTCCGGGTTCGCAGAACTGAGATCTCGGAGCTTGGATCCAAGATCTGAGGTTCTGTTGGCGTCTTCATCCATGTGGCTGCAGGGATTGCTACATGAACTACTGCACGGACCTCCGAGTCTGAACGCCTTGCATGCAGCTGCAGCCGATCATGCAAGTAAGCCAAACCTATCACCAACATTTGGCAGCAGCCACCAACCCATGATCCAGGGCAGCAGAAGATGGCTGACAAGGATCGCCTTCCCCACTTCGGCAGCACAGGAAACCAAGTAGTCGAGACTATTGAGGTTGGCGAACGGAGAGAACGCCATGAAAATGACACAATTACCCAAAGGAGAAAAATTAGACGAGTGCACAAAGTTAAATCTTCTCCTCTGGGGTGGAAGAAGCCCAAGTTTAGTTAATGTCATGCAAGTTGCCATCGGAACTACCTCCGTCAGCAATGCCAGCTGATAAGGTGATCCTGCAAAGCATGCCATGCGTCTAGGGGGGACGATCGCCGATGGGAAGGGAAGGTAGTTCGTAATTGATTGCAACAGATAAGAGGGTATTTCAATTTCTATTTGCTAACTAAATCCAAGCACGCCATTTACATCAAATACACTTAGAAACTGAGACCAGAGAATATCACAACATACGGTAAAAATACCACCAGTCAATCTTTACAAGGCGCAGTCATTGCCAGAGCAGGCGAGGCCACGGAAGTGGATGTCACAGGAGTAGGAGATGTATTAGTAGTCGAAGCTGTAGAGGTGAAGGTTGAAAGAGTGGTGGGAGTCCCGTCAACAGACGTTATCACTCCGGTTCTGACCTCGGGTGATATCCCTGTACTTGCAGAAGATGCTGGCATGTTACCTGTTGGTGATGCGGTCGAGGTGAAAGTTGTCACGGCAGTGCGGGTGCCGTCAGTCAATGTCGATACCACAATCTGGACCTCGGGTGACATCCCTGTACTTGCAGAAGATGCTGGCACGTTACCTGTTGGTGATGCGGTCGAGGTGAAAGTTGTCACGGCAGTACGGGTGCCGTCAGTCAATGTCGATATCACAATCTGGACCTCAGGTGAAATGCTTGCAGTTGATGTTGACACGGGCTGGACGCTCGATGGAACGCTAGCGCTTGGCATTGACATGGCAGAGTCCGTACGACTCACAGGACCGAGAACTGATGTGGAAAGGATTGTCGAGGTTGCTGTTCTTGTGAATGTCGTGGATGGCTCCACTACGGTGATCAGGGTAGTTTGGGTTGCAACAGGAAGAATGCACCTGATAATTCCGGACTGGCTAAACTCTATTGAATTTGCGTCTTCGGATCCTCCTGTGATTGTGGCCTGGGTACAGGTCGTAGATTGCTGGTTGGCACAACGCCTGAGATGATTTCAATTCAGCTGCTTCAGAGGGAAGATAGTTGTGTCGTACCATAAAATGAAAGCATCTCCATTGGGAACTTCTTGTGGAACACGAAACTCGGCTTCCTCATATCCTGGGCATTCTATGGCTTTGAAATCGAATCGGACAGGAAAGAAGTCCGGGTTGCTGAATGCGAGCGTTGCCTCGCATCGTTTCCCTTGGGAATCAAGTCTTCACACAGTCAACTTCGCATTAGTGGAGCAAAGGATGTGATTCACCTTGCATTTACTGCCAGACCGGGAAATAGCGGCGTTACTGGCGCGGACATACAAGTCACTGGCAGATGATTATCCGCGCTCGCTTGTACAGCTAACAGGATGATTGGTAGGATAGTGAGCTTCATTCTGGCGACGAGATAAATTCTTCTCGATTTCCTTTAGTGCTCCTTGAGATACAAGCCAGGATGTTTTCCCTTGAGACACAAGCTAGGGGTATTTATAAAGTATGCCATGTTGGCCCAACATGCGGCCATACGGCACTCCTCCATAAGCGCTGGCGCCCCAAGCGGGGACTGGATCCCGTAATCGATCACCGATCACTGAGCTCTGAGAACCTGGATCTGTTTCCATAGCCGCAGTAGGCGAGGGATAGATATTGCACCAGTACGCCCCCGGAAACAGTTTCGAGAAGCAATCATCAATCATGTCTCAACACGTTGTCTATTCGAACTCGGCTGCTAGAGGCTCACAAATGCCTTACGAAACCGCAAACTTTCGTCCCATGCCTATGGACGCCCATGGACCTGTCCGAGGCCAATATGGACCTGAACCTGGCCCAAGAGGGGCACCACGGCCATATGAAGTTCATGATCGTCGAATGATTGCCTCGAGAGTTGATCATGGACGACCGGAATTCTTCAACACGGACTCCTCACTAGGGCAAGGCAGAGGTCTTTTTGACAGCCAGAGAGTCGACCAGACTCGACAGGTGCGAACCGTACCGATAGACAGTAACTCCAGGTATTACGAGGATCCTGAATTCGAGTCCGTAGGGCAGACCGGTGGAGGCTCTTGGGGTCAATTGCCATTTGACCCGCAACTCGACACTGACCTGGATGCCATACTCGATAGCCAACATTGCGCAGTTGGACCTGATTCAACCCCCGCGCCTTCATCATCATCAGGCCCTCAGTCAGGATCATCAGGACCTGTATCAGGACCTCCGAGGTCCCCCAAGTCAAGCGTAGGAAGAGGTGCGAGAGCATCTACCAGGGCAAGCGAGGCTAGCAGCAATTCCGACGACAACTTGTCTACTGCCACAACGGCAGTAGACTCTGCAAGGTGATTACTCTCCCAATGACTTTGTGAGGTAGACAGCTGACGTCTCAGTGACTCTGATATTTCTCAGACTCTCAGTAGATTTGCTTCTATCTTGGCCAAAATTCAAGAAGACCAGACCACCATTATGCAGATGATCGAGAAGATGGCGGAGGCGAACCAGCAGATGGCGATTGCGAACAAAGATATGGCTACTGCCACTACCACACGCTTGAATGACTTCAGAGATCATGTGGACAAGAAGTTTGAGCGCTCGGAGGTGCGCGCGGAGGGAGCCATTGATGAGCTGTATGAACGTGTGGAACAAGTTATCCAGGTGTCTAAACGTATACGAGATGCGATGTCAGGAAATGATCCAAGAAGGACCCCGCCGAAAGATGATATTAATCATCTATTTGAGCCATCAAAGAGGCGACGGTTTGATGAATGACGAGAATGGAACTTTCATAGTACAATCAAAGATGTAGCTAAAGTAAAATGAATTCACATACATTGACATTTGGGTGCTATTGATACTATGGGCCGTCCGCATTCCAGCCCTCATCCCACTTCCCATCTTCCCCTCTGTTCAACAATGGGTTGTTCACCATGCTGTCGACGCCCCACCAATACGCCACTAACACGCCACCAACAAAACACTAACACGCCACCAACAAAACACCAACACAACATCGACACTTCCCCTCACGTAGTGCCGCTGGAGCGACCTATCGCAATCCAAGACCTTCCATTGAGCTCCACAACTGCCCCACCACGGAAGTACGTCGTACATGGTCAAGCAGAGGCCGTACACGACCATGTCCGTTTCTCATGAACATATGCTAGCATGATATTTTAGTCCACTAGTGATTCTAAATTTCTCCTGAACTTACTCTGGCAAGGGCTTCCAGGGTTTGTGCACCACCCATGCAAGCCTCAAGGAAATCGTAGAAACTTGAGCTCATCTGATGCTCCGTCCCAATAGGAATATTTACAGACTCCGTGCGGACGATTGTCATTTGCTCGAATGGCTGTACTTCATCTTCTTGAATGATTCGCGGCATTCTTGTCATCATGTGATACGCAAGATGGCCAATGACCTCGCAGAGAGCTGCTTGATCCGCTCTGACTTCTGGGTACAGTTTTCGCCCGAAGCCACCTGGAAGAAGTTAGCCCAGGTTCTACTTCTCTGCAGTGTCGTTACTGACTAAGCCTAACAGTCACGTCCTCACATCCATCTTCGACGATGAACACATTTGAGGCGGTCACATCGTAAAAGATACTCTTCATGAATAGTAGTTGTAGGGAGCCGATTATCTTCGGCAGTTTTAGCGCCTTGACTTAGTGACGAAGATGCTCTCACCTGTCTAAGAATTGCTGCTGCTTGGTCTTCTTGTATAGCCACGGTACTGTCTATCAATTCTGCCAGACAGATACCCCCTATATCAGAGCAGACATATACTGTTTCACCACGAAAAAACAAAAACCGTGGGGAGACAAACAAGTCTTCTCTTTGTCTTGCGAATTCGAGTAGTTTGAATCGGGGTAAGGTCCATGATGATTGATGGCACGATTGGAGAACGTATCGAATCGATGTCTTTCTGTCGCGTATCGTCCATGCGGATCCCCACACTCCGAGACCGAATTTCTGGGAATGATCAAAGTCCTCCCATCTTTTGCTCAAGAACTGTTCATCTTCATGTTCAGGAATGGAACGCAAGCCCATGATTCCTTTTCGGTTGGCCATCTTTGTAATGCATCTCGCTTATTTGGAGGGGGCGTGAGTGACTGGACTTATTTATTATGTTCTCGCTTGTGGTAGCTGGCCGACCAGGGCTTGTTCCAGTGCAACGGGATACGAGTTCTCGGAACCAGTTTCCTACAGACCTCGATACGGCTCGTTTCTAACATATATATGTGTAAAGTAGCAATCATCACATAACATCATTAGGGAAAATGTCACTTCAACAGATCAAGCTACCGCACACACCTCCTTTGTTTGAGAAACTCCAGGCCGAGAAGTCTGAATTGGAAAAACAAAACAGGCTCCTGAAAGACGTGGTGGAAGTATTATACATCCAAAATCAACAACTATCCAGCTGCCTCAACTCACGCAAGATTCATGATCGGGAGCAGCGCGCCAGATTGGAACGATTGACCCAGTGCGTCAAGGAGCTCAGTTCAAATCAATCACGCCATCGGCAGTCCATCAAAAAGTCAGACGAAGAGAGGCGAGAGGCCTGGAAGGAATTTTGTCGAGAGAAGACGGCGGAGGCTGGCGGTCAGTTATGGAAGTATCTGGATACATTGTCGGACAAGATTCTTGATAAGCAGTACGAGGAGATGATCACAGAGAGCCTTTGTGAAGAAATTGTGATTGGCATCAAAGGTCATGAGTTGACAGACTGCACAGGACTAAGTTATCACAAATCAAAATGATATCCTTTAAGTTCATACAATGAAAAAAAATAGAAGAAAAAAACTCTAATTGTGATGATCATGTCGAGATTGTGTCATTCTATACTTTACAGCTGCGAGGAATGCCCTTTACATTGCTCCATAAACAGTAATACAGAACTCAAAACCCAAGATTTCTCCAGCTATATCTCCTCAAATACACTAGTCCCGGCTAGAATATGTAGAACGGCTACCCCGTGATCCATGGCCTCTTGAAGCTCTCCGAGATCTGCGGACCTCCCGACGCTCGTATCGAGACTCGTGTGGGTAGCTGTCCTGGACGGCATCTTTTTCATGAAGACTGGAGACGTTCAGTAAGGAACCAGCAAACTCTGTAAACCGCTTACATGAATTTTGCAACAAGGAAAGCTCCAACAGCCATAACCGATGTGCGGATAAAACCCATGGTAGCAATACGGTTGAGATCAAGATAGTGTTGTGGTGTTGAAATTTGATATTAGGATAGATTGATGAGCAAATCTTTACTACTGATGTGGATAGAACAATCGAAGATGCGCTTTATAGGAGGGGTTCCCCCAGGAGAAGTTGGCGTGGATTGAGATCGCGGCTCTCGGTACTCGGTTCCTGAACCCCAGCTCTTCGCTTACTGGAAAGGGGAGTCACGTGTAGGATTCCAGTACCTGACTTCGGTTCTTGGGTCAGTGCTCGGAATGCTCTTCTCAAGGTTTATTAAGCTGGCTTCCATTCATCCTGGAATAGCAGATGGCCCATATCGAAAGAAAATGTCGCAACCTATTGAGAGTACCTGGGCATACCGTGAACTATTGCGAATCGATGCACTCCAAGACGCTGAGCTTATTCACGAATTATGCCGATTAATGAATGGACACACATATTCTTGGAAACGTATCCACGATTGCCTAAGCTGCCTCGATGCGAACGATATCCTTCATCTTGACTGGCAAGATTTGTGCAGTCTGAAGGAGACTTGGGATAGCTTCCCTTCCCTTACTCGAGAAAGGCAAAACCAGGACATCATGCAAGGCCTTTCACTCGCTCTTGGGAACCCAAGCTGGGACCCGAGGCCATTTAGAACATTGCTTTTGAACTTGAGACTGATTCTCGTTCGGGCTGGGTTCGATGAAGAACAAGGTATGCGCCACGCAACATTTTCGAAGCCTCAACTGAGAGTATAGCCATTCAACTCGTCACTGAGAATCTTGACGTAACGCAGCTTGGAGCTCCTGATCTCTGGATGGAAGACAAGTCTTGGGTAGCCGAGACAGATGACGATGAGCATGCCCCTCTTTTAGGAGGCGGAACTAGGCGCACTTGGAGGAAGTGGTTCTTTTTCATTTAAGTATGTATGCAGCGCATAAGGACTTAGCCTTTCAAATGAGATATTCAAATTGTCCAATTTAGATGTTCAATGCCTTATTTGTTATACACCAAATCCAGATCTATCCAGTCTTGCGAGGTCCCTCTACCCCTTTCCATATCGGAAAATCCCTGATGAGAGCGTATCATCCAAAAACGAAACCGGGAATACACTGGTAATGGCTGATACCTTGCGAAGCCTCACCATTGAAAACAAATCGCGATCTTGGCCCAATTGTGATTTCCCCACCAGCATCGGTGAAGACACTGCATATCACAAGATTGAGAAGAGTGTTCGCGTCGACACCTTCGCCAAAGTGACTTAAGAAACGATCAAGGTTTTCTGAGTCAAGCAGCTGACCCTCCCTGTCCGTGAAAAATCCATTGTCTGCAAAGCTCATGGCAACCATCGTCGCCGGTGCTGGCCCTGTGACTGTCGATTATGTTAGACAGATTCAATATAATGAGACGTAAGATCCACTTGCCGCTGGCGAGCACTGCATCGCCCGGGAATTGATATGTGCAGTCAGAAAAGAGCGGTAACACAAACTCTGAAGCTTGCTGAGTTCCAAGAGAAGTTTTTCCGGCAAATTGAACTGTCATGGCGACGTGGGGTACCTCACAGGATTTCGCAGTGACCAGAGCGATCATGCTGAAAAGGTAAAAATAAGAGCTGCAGATTTTCATGTTGACTTTAAAAGTGATAGTCCAAAAGGAGAAAGAGGGTGAAGACCTTCGCGTAGTGTGGATCTCAGGACAGAATTGAGAACTGAAAGAAGGCGATGTTGCTGTCGAGGTGCTGGTGCTATTGTGGTGCTATTGATGGACTAACTGGGTTTTTCGTGGTCGTCGTCGTTATTTGTCTTTAGGGGCGCACCTATCAAGTTATAGGCGAAACTTCTGCAGTTTCTCAAGCACATAATCACTCTCTGGCTCGGAGTCGAGACCGTCACTAGGTCTCTACATTTGCGTTTCCCAGCGAGGGCGGAGAGACTGTGAATCCTGTTTCGTAGCTTCGAGTTCCAGCATCTCGGTTTCGAGATCCTGGTTTCCGCACTTCGTATCAGATCAAAGCATCTGCCGGGTCAGTACCCGCTCAATATCTGCTCCATATATTGAAATAGACTACATATATTCCTGAAGTCCGGATATATCCTTATTTGTCTGACTAACCACCATTTACTTTTGAAATGCCCCGCTTATTCTTCAGCCAGCCCCCGGAAGCCGCAGAGGGACCCCCGACTCTTCTAGTATGGGACCAATTAGGTATGGAGTACCTTAATAAACCGAATTAGAAGTCCTACTAATCATGGGATTAAGCCGCATGGCAACAGTTAGTGTCTTTTCAATTGGATATGTCAGTATAATTCTAATGTTATTCAGAGACAATGAGTTCATCATCTCGGGTTATCGGTAAGAATTTTACTCCTTTGAAGGGAGAACAAACTTTGCACATGACTAGACCGGCACTACAATCAGCTTCGGTGTCGCTTAGGAGTATGTTCGCTTTACATAACGAGACGGGTATGCCATTCGCTAAGAGACCTTTGACTTGGCTAACTTATAGCTACAGTCAATATCCACTCGCATCTTTTTGGGGGCTTTCTTTTTACAACGCTCCCGTTTATTGTTTGCACTAAGCTCTTTACTCACCCCTCAACTGAGTATTCTAATGACCTCATCGTCTTTTCGTTTTTCTTTTTCGGCGTAGCTGTCTGCTTTTTTTGCTCTGCTGGGTAAGCTATTCTTCTCTTTCGATGCACCCGATTCTTATGAGTCTGGTAGTTTCCATACTTTTAGTAGCTATGACAAGTGGGTACACAAACGAGGAAATCAGCTTGACTATTTAGGTATTATGGATTAATTTTCCCATTCTTGTGTCCTGTATCGGGTTAGTAAGCTTGCTGCTCTTGCTCAGGCGCTAATCACCCTCAGCTCACCCTCGGCTCAGTCGACTCGCCTGAGGAACCTGAGCACCCTGAGCAACTCACCTGAGCACCCTGAGCACCCCTGAGCACCCTGAGCAGCTCGCCCGAGCAGGCCTGAGCATCCTGAGCAAGATTTACCACATCGTCACGTGTTTTGGATTCCCGCTTTTTAGCCAATCACACTTGATCTGCCCTCTGTTCTCTCACATCAGTTTTGACAAGTTTTGACGACGATGCTCAAGGAGCCCAAACAAGTTCCCAAGGAACCCAAAGTGGACACTTTCCAAAAATATACCCAGTGCTTTGCCTACAGTGTAAGTTGGTCCAACATGGATGCCCTTGAGAGGAGAGTACGGCTCTTTCCCTCTATAAATTCCTTCCTGCTCCGTACTTGTCTTGATCTGAATACCTCCCTTCTTTAATCTCATCTTTCGATCAACTTCCTAAATCTCTCTACACAATTCGTTTTATCCAATTGTTGCAAGTTACTGTTTCAGTATTCTCAATGCCCAAAAAGGAGTCGCCGGAGGAGTTCTTCGCACGATCCCGTGGCAAAGGCTCTGCCATCGGGTCAGAAATTGTCAACGGGAAAAAGGTGAAAAAAGATCTCCAGCCAGGAACAGAGAAAAACTACACTCGTGCCCTAGCACGATGGGACCAGTAAGGCCTATTTCATTTCCTGATCTCTAGCAAAAATTTCTTCCAACGCTTATCTCTTTACTAAATAGGTATGAACTCGAACACCCTAGAGTTACTCCAGACGATATAGAGACGTCGAAAGATTGGGCCAGATGTATCGCATATGGTATCGTAGGTGCTTATGGCGACGATATTCCAGGGTTAGGATCTGTTGTCCGCTCGTGGAAGGATCTTACAGCAGGCTGGCAGTGGGCAGGTCGCAAGCCAAAGATAGACCCTGAAGTAGTTACTACCATCTCGAACGTAAGTCCTGGAGGCGTTGTTTCCACTCCCTTGAGGTATTATATGCAATCGCTAACAGAGTATAGTTTATAAAAGGTCCTTTGCAGAAGGAAATCGGTCTGCGCTATAGGAAGCGAGAGAGGAAGTACGGCACTATGATTCACTTTATTCACCTTGGAACACAGCTCTGGTCAAATGATTGGCATACTTACAGACAGCCAAGAACCAGATTGGAAGTATGGGGCCAGCTCCAAATGCAAGTATTCACATCAGCAAGAGTCGGCGAGTACATACAATCAACCTGCCGTCCTGGGTCAGGTCGAGGCCTTTATTATCGGGTAAGCCCTGATTCTTTAGTCTCTCCCAAGACCAGGCGAACGACTCACGGTTTATTCTAGGACATCACTTTTGCGGTGTTTCGAAATGAGGATGGAAGGGCAGAGTTTGCCATGCAGGTTGTACGAGACGCAAAAAACATGACATTTAAGCCAGATAAAAGGTGACGTTCTACTATTTAACACCTTGAAGCCATTTCCCAAAGACTAATCGTGAAATAGGCCAGAGCACTCATTGCATGAAGGTTTACAACCTCGACCGCTCTTTTGTAATCCGATCCTTACGTATCTCGCCAAATTCATCGCAAAAAGGGTCTTCAGAGATTACAAGACGATGGATGCACTTCTTAGTCTCGAGCCGACCGGAGATGAGATGTTCCAACTCCATTGGGATCCAGAGGTCCTTGATCTGCCCTTCTTCCAGAAAGATGATGGAGAGATCGACACGGCAAACACACTCAGTAAACGTGTGAGAGAGTTGGGCTTTCGTTCGGGATATGAGCTCCCGCCTACAATCCATGATTTTAGAGCCGAAGGTCTATTTCTTATTGGTATGCTTCACGTACTAATTGGGAGGATGTGTCTTCAAAACTAACGTGTTCTTAGATAAGCTCTATTCAACGGCTCAGAGGATGAAGCATGGCGGCCATACCGATGAGAACACTCATCGTGATCATTATGCACCTAACAACGCTGGAACTGACGGCCAAGGAAGCTACTTCGGCGATAAGCTACGTAGTATTGTTAACGACAGATTTCGGTCCATGACCTTGTGTCGCAATCCTGAACTTTGGCAGTCTCTTCCGGCAGAAAAACAGCATGAACTTGAAAGTAGCCCAGAATTTACAGCCATCGAACAGGAGCTGGAAGCTCTGTCTCTAGATACTAGGGACGACTCGGCTGTCACGGATCGACGAAAGGACTTACGTGCAGAGAAAAGAAAGCTTATTGCTGAAGAGCTCCGCAAGAGCCGGAAACTCCAGCCGAGCAGAATTCCTTCCACCAAAGGCGAAAACCACTTGATCGGGTATCACCAGACTATATTTTCCCGCGTCCGCGGCTTGATGCCAGAACGCGACCGCTTGGCATCTAGTTTGTTTACCGTCGCTTCTATTCGTAGTGAAGAAGGCCGAGCAGTCCTCCGTGATATGATCGCGCTCTATCAGCAAGAGACTGAAGTAGCGGTTCGTCCGGGCTTGGAACCGGAGAAGTGCCTTTGCTTGCCGACAGAGTCTAAGAGGAAGATTAATAGGTTCGTATACTCCTTAAAACCTTTTTCAGTGCTCGTATAATACAAAGTGCTAATGTTACATTTTTGAATAGTAAACCGGCTGCCCAGAGATGGAGGCATATCTATGGCTGTTATAGAAAGAGCCTTAGAGCCACCTGTGGATTTGCAGAAATGTGCTTCTTCTGTAGCGAATGGGTTACGGGAAAAGGCGAGTGGGAGAACCACTGCCAGGTTCACTTGGACGGCCATAAACCTCTACCGGCTCAGTGTGATCCGCTCTTCCACGGCGGGACCCTAGCTTCGCCTGGCATATGTCCCTTCTGTCAGGACGATACGACGCTTTCAGCTGCTGAACGAATGCACCAGTTCCATGACAGGGCCGAATGGAGAGATCATATTTCCGACCACTTTGGAATCTTCGAAAAATATGTTGGAAGTCTGCATGAGGGAACATCACCTAAATGCCCAATCCCAAAGTTACACTGTCCCGACGCTTTCGTATCAGCGCAACAGGTGAAATTTCACCTTCAGAACAACCATGGTGCTGAATTCGTCAAGAGAATGAAGAAATCTCGGCCCCTAGATGAAGTAGACGCCAGATGGTCTAAAACTAAGAGGGTCAGAAGCGTTATTAAGCGCGAACCAGATGTTGGAGAATGCTCCAAACCAGCATACGAATTTGTATACCAGACGGCGGAACAGTGGTGTCGAAAGAGCCATAATGCCTCGAATCCAGCAGCTATTCGTTCTGCTCCTTCAAGTACGCTATCAACTGCTCCTTCGACAGCTCCATCAACGCCCCCTTCACTCAATTCGAGGGCTTCAACGCCAATAACTGACGCATGCGGGAGTGCAACTCATATGCCAGTGTCACAAATTCCTAATGACGCTAATGGCAATATTGACCCACTCCTTCTTTCTATGCCAGATACCGCCGCACCTGTCGGAGAAAACACAACTCGCTCATCGCCACGTCCAAGCTTTACTATTACTTCCCGTGAATCGAACACCGTGACGGAATCTTCTGAGGTGTGCAACATAGGGTCGGAATATGATACGATTGAAGTAGAAGGCCTTACAGACTTCGGCGAAGAGTCTCAAGCAATAGAGGCTGGTGAGTCTCTTACACATGTTGCCACAGCTCCGAGTATGTGTTAATAACACCGATATTTCGGAGACTTGAGTCTGACTAAAATATAGGAGCTTTTATTACCCCAGCGGACGACAGTGACTGGTGGCTGGACCTTTCGACTATCAGAGACACTCTACCCGGCGAGAAGCCATCAGTGGAGTCAACTGATGTTCTGACCTATGAAGATATAGCTACTGAGAAAGGAGGGCGCAAATGCTTTAATGAAGATTTTGTGTTTGTCGGCGACTCGTTAGATCCAGGTAACCGAGACTGCTTATTCAATCTTTGTACCGTTTACTCATCACAAACTAGATCTACGGAATATTCTTGATCGCGAAGAGCTACCCGACTCACATATCAGTGGAGCCCACAATAGTCCTGGTAACGGCTCTGCAGAAGGCATACCTACTTCTCATCAAGGCCCAGAATATCAGCAGCTCAGCGAACAAGCTGTTCAGGAAAATAGGCCATCCGCTGTGGACCCCGAGGATAACCAGTTCGAAGTTGAGCGAGTTATAGATGATCAAGTTGTCCCGGTTGGTCGAGGGAGGCGGAAGAAGATGATTACCCAATACTGGGTCAAGTGGAAAGGATATCCAGAAGATGATAATACCTGGGTTAATGAGGCTGATATGCACGAGGATCTCATTAAGGCCTATATGGCAGGAAAGAGCTCAGATTGAAGTTATATCACATGCAAGGTCACATGAAGGCACTGTCTCGGTCGTTTCAGTACTGTTTGTCGTGTTTTATATGTATATAGTTATGTTCTCCGTCTTTCTTAGATAAATCAATCGATTCTCGACCACTACTGCGGGCTTTGATGCACTAGTTGGCAAGGTTCAAAGAGTTGATCGCATTCTTTTGAGAAATAATCGTTTCTGAATCTAAAACCATTTAATTTTCTATCGCTCAGCCTCGGATCTATGGGGATTTACTTTCGAGGTTTCCTTTTTATGTTGGGGGGGGGGTTCAATGCAATTGTCACGGTAGTCAATTGCTTCATAGACTCATTTTGGAAGGCGGAGATGGTGGTGAAGATTAGGTCAATCATCCCGTCGGCAGAACGCCTCATCTGGTCGAGAGATTGTGTGAATAGGACACAATGGTCTTTGACATCTGCAAAGTAAGTTTGAGCCGTGGGACTGATCTTCACGCTGGAGACGGCTCTCTTGGCCTGGCTGGGGCCGACGTCGCCGATAGTGTTGATCTTGTGGTCGCGAAGAGAGTTGATGAGGTTCACGATCGGAAGAACCAAATTGCGCATGGAGGTGATCTCGCTCATAATTATGTACAAGCCGGTTACGTGTGTCATACTCGGTTGGGTTAAGACATCAAGTTCCAGCTCGCCGATAACATCTTGATAAGCGTTGGTGACGGGGATAGCAAGATCGACGATGGCATCAGTGATAGCTTGAGTGATCATAGAAGCGTCACATGATCGCCTGAGAATGGTATCCGCAGTGCTCAGACGGCTGAGAATAGGGAGCTCAATGTCATCAGCGGAAGATTCGAAAAACGATATGACGGTATTATCTGGAAAAGATATCAGTGGTTGAAAGCGCTGTGGGTGATTGTAGCACTTACCAGCTGTAAGAAATATCGAGACCTGCTCGGCGCTGACAGCTAGCCTCTTCTTTGTAAGTGCTGAGTGTGCCTCCATAAAGGCCATTCGCTCTTTCTTCGGGCCTCCATGATACCTTTGGAGCGTCCTCAGTTTCTCGACACCCACGCTGGGTATTCCGTTTGTATGCGCTGGAATATGTCCGTTCGTTGGATCATGCGCACCCGCTGTGAAATTAACTGGCTCCGAATCGTCTCGATTGCCCGATTTTCCCTTGGTGCTTGAGTATATCTTCTGTATCATCTTCGAGAAGCGTCCTCGTTTGTGCCTCTTTCTGCCTTCTCCAACACTGTTTGGCGACTCATCGTCCGAATCAAAGTCGCTGTCTTCCTCATCTGGAAGGAGATGCACTAGCTTCTGCAGCGTCAATACAATATAAGTGTGGTCCGCATACCTTTAGCACCCGAGTCTCTGACTGACACAAAACCAGGGATCCTCTCACCAATCAGCTTTCGTCCGATTATTCGTATTGACCAGATCTTCAATTGCCAACTTGTGCAGCTTCTTGTACTTCCCTAGTTAATCCATCGACACCTGATCCAATCCTCTTGATCTTCTTGCAGGAAGTCTATGAGCTGTGCGTTATCCATATCACGCATGCGCATGTCCTCCTCACTGAAGTCCACGACAGTGATCTGACATTCCTCGTGCAGAGTGGGCGTATGAGGCCTGCCGCCATTAGGTTTCGAGGGATCGAGTCCTGGTTCTTGGCCCGGATGCCAATTCAATTGCGTTAGGTTCTCATTTACTGTTTTGAAGGTGTTGGAGCGGGTCACTCGTCGCTTGAGGATCGGTGCAGGAGGGAGATTGGAGATGTCAGGTTCGGAGTGGATGTAATGCGCCGCTCCAAGGCGAGATTGATCATTCGGGTCTGAAGGTGTTGCTTCGATGTCGTAGTGCACATTGCGAGTCGGTGAAGCCATTGCAGAGGTCGAAGAGAAGTCTCAATGATCGGACATGATTCGATTAGCAAGACGGAAGATTGAGGAGCTCCATGGTGAAGATAGGGCGCCAAAAGCAGGGAGCGATGTTTCTGCTGGCTGCTCAGTCGCCAGGCGCCAAAGATTACCTGGGCCTACGGCAAATCATCGGGATTCGGCGGGAGCGACAATTGACGCGACCTTCACCTTCCACTTTTGCCTTCTTCAGCCAAAAACTCGAAAAGCTTTCAACCACTATGCATTTGGTAAGAAATCTATGACTGTGGCACTGCATTAGAGTTGCGCAACTGTATCGCTATGGTTAAAAGATCAGACCATCGCCCTCACGTCCCAGCCATTGGAGCAGAAGAGCCCCAGCCAACGGGTCTTCTCGCACGTTTCAGTTATGATATCTTTAAGTTCTGGAAAGGCCGAGTCAGCATTATCGTTCCACTCGATACATATAGAGACCATTTAGGTACGCACTCCAGATGATCAGAAATTCCTATCTAGATCTATATTCTTCTCTTTGTTCTCGTAGAGTCATCACTTTGCCTATTTCCCTAGTTAGGTCTCCACAACGTAAATGAAACCACTAATAATTACTCGCAGCCCTTGAACGAACGTTCCTTAGCCATCTCAGAACCTCGCGAGCTCTATCGATGATGGGCATTACAGTTGCGCAAATCTTGTAAGCACATTCAACAGAAATTGCTTAGCGCCTCATCAAGGATATGTATACTCACGGCCCAAACAGTCGACTTCAACACTCCCCCACCCCAGATGCACGCTTTGGAGACTATGTACTTGGAAAGCCATTGTCCTATATTTGCCAAGGACCGGCAATCTGTACTTTGCTGAATGGAGCATTCAGAACTAGGAGAACGCAAAATGCGCTTGTTAGGAGCAAGTCGATCTCGGGAGGCTTCGAGATTACCCTTTTATCAACAGGAATCTTCCTCGTGAGTCTATGTAAACAGCAATTTTTCGGAGGACGTCCTTTTAACCAATCCCCCGCAGGTTTTGGCGACTTTCTTTGTGCTGATCGTAGTCGATATTGGAAATGGTGGTTGACGTCTCTTGTATGCTCAAATATTCAAAGACAGGCATGGAAACCAATTCCTCATCCAACTCTCATCAATTTTTCAAAATTGACTATAGCTTGTTCAACAGAAACCATTCCTTCCATTCGCCATCTATGCCGACTGTTTTGATGGTGTTCATGGCACCCCCCTCCGTAATAATTGCTTTCCTCGAGACGACCATCTCGACCTCTTTATACGAGATACCTAAGACCAAACTTGCACATATCTTGTTGATACTTCCAACACTCAGGATGTGATCCTTACCAGGCTTACCATCCCAGTCCAGTTCAATGCAGCAGTTGTCACAGATAGTTAATAGCCTCATCTATGGCGTGTTCCGTTTTAGCAGCTTGTTCTTGTCCTTCCATGCTGCTGTGTATACTCTTCTCACGGCCAGAGTCGAGGAAGACAGCTTGTACTGGTAGGTTCGAATCCTACGGCTACCAACCCATCATGCTCAAGATAACAGCGTGGCTAGTAGGACGATGGATTTGCGAGTGGCGACGGCAACCTCGAAAGCGACTGCGACTCGATCTCGAATTGTCCTTAGGGCCTGACAGTTCACGCACGGCTCTGGTCATAGTGGCAGATGGGACTGTGCTGGGGACCGATGACGGCGGTGATCAGCATATGAGGAAGGTGGCTGCAATGAAGAGCTCAGATGCTGTAACATTATACTTACACAGTACAATACAACAAACACACAGCACACACAATTCTGTGGATCTGGGAGAGCATCACCACTTCCTGCAACTGCAGTCCAGTCACAAACAGAGCACTTCTGTCAACGGATATGTATACAAGTATATGCGTAGATAGAAACCAGACCACGCGCAGGAAGGTGATCACTGGTCATGCTGAGGCATGGTGAAGTAGGGTGCGTTGCATGAGTCCAATACACCTTGGTGGTTTAGCCAACCTGCGTTTCTCCGGCATAGCCACCATATAGGAGGCTGGAACCGTGTATGAACGCATAAATCAATCAATCAATCAATCTGCTTGGAAATTGTCCCTCGGCCCTGAGTCGTCACGCTGAGAGCCTGAAGTAGTGTTCTCTCCAGGCACAAATCTTGACTGATCTTGGCAATGAGTTCCTCAAATGTCTACTCGTATATTGATTTATTTCTATCTTGCAAGAAGGTACCACATCCCCTACATCACTGACGATACGTAAATGCACATGTTTGGTATCAAAAAATGGAGTTTTCAGTCGGTAGTCTGTCCAATATAGTACAGTAGTGCGATGAGTTGCAAAAGCTACAACCACCATATTTACATTGCTGATTGAATATTCAGAGTGTTGACACTTATGCGTGTTTTAGCAGACAACGAGCGTCTCATCTTAGCAGATCAGATCTCACCTGGAGGGAAGAGGAACAAGGACAGGCATTAGACTCAACAAAAAACGTGAAGATGCCAATAACAGTTGACCCTAACAGTATAAGCTGAAACTAACCCTGATTCCAGCCGTGTCCTCCTTCGTACCCTCCATGGCCACCTCGATTCCCACCATGCCCGCCTCGGTACCCTTCATGGCCACCTCGATTCCCGCCGTATCCTCCCTCG
>JGI24512J20087_1000345_pt1 | contig 25666 bp, 28 predicted proteins | sample LinPmetageLP35_FD_20087 | JGI IMG/M metagenome (IMG submission 20087) | reverse complement strand
GGGGGGGGGGATGCGGGCGCTTTTGGAGGTGGGGGGGGTGGAGGGTATGAGGCCGGTGCATACGAAGGTGGAGAGAGCGCCATGGATGCTCAAACTGCTGTCGATGCCAATGCTGCGCAATTGGCGCTGGAACAAGAAGGCAGGAATAATGCAATGATGTTAACGGATCCTGTGGGGACGGAGTACGAGCTCGTGCACAGTACAACTGCTGCCGATGTTAATGCTCTGATCTAAGCGAAAGGTGACGAGGACATATATGTCAATAGGAGTACCGATGTTTCTGTCAGACAATGATTGACAAATGATTGATATTATCCTGTCTTGTTTTCCCGCCAATTTTTGGACTTGCTAATGTAAGGGTACCTGCTGTGGTAGATATTGTACATTGCGCCGACAGATGCTGCTATTCAACTTGCGAGGCTGTGTAGATTCGAGGTGACGAGTCCATATGGCCATGATAGGATATCCAGGTGTTGAGTATTCGAGTCCTGGATTGCAATTGAGTACTCTACTAATGTCGTATGTAGTGTTCATGTTCCGTCTATAGAATCTTCGGCACCGCTTCCCTTGTCTCATGTTCTCATATTCTTGTTCAACATTTTTCCTGTTCTTCGGTCCGAAGGTGGAGGGTGACTAGGCTCAAGGAGAGCTCTTGACTTCCATTTCAACTTTTGATTATTTCAGCGACTCCATGTATCATGTGCCGATATCGTTGTTGAAGTCGCTCGTAGTTTCTTTGCTTCGTGGTGCCATGTTCTGTGGTGTTCATCTGCTTCGCATGCGTGCTAATATTGACGCAAAGATCGTTCCTTTCATATGTCGTCCGGTGATCTGCCCTCGTTGGAAGATTCTTCGTTGTCGGAAAGTCCCACGTCGGAAGATGCACCTCCGGCAGAATCGTCGGAATCATGATCGGAATGTTCATGAAGCTCCCCTGTAAGGTATCTATTCAACAAAGCGCTCTGCTCTTTAATGCTTACCAAGTCCTCTGGTACGAATTCCTCATGGACAGCCCTCTCGAAGTCCTGTTCAATATCAGTAAGCAGACACACCACGCGAGAGACTCGACAAACATTTCCGCGCTCTCAATCGCACCCAATGTCTCAGACGACACCGGAACGATGGTTCGTGGAGAAAACTTGCCCCATTTCTTGATGGTGGGTTTCAATATTCCAGAGAGACACCACATAACACTGTAGTAGTCATCGAAATCCTTGGATAGTGTCTGAAAGATCACGATGTTCAAAGCTTGGTACCTGCCGATGCTCGACTTAATACATTTGGCATATGAATCGGAGCATTCGTAGGACTCGTAGCGGTCGAAAGCAGGCTTTCCCACTATGACACGTTGGATCTTCTGGCGAGTCTCCTTCTTATCGACATTTCCGAATTTATGAAGGTCCCGAGGGTATTCGAAGACCGGCATAGCGTGTTCGTTCTCGAAGTGTAGGTAATCGAGGCGAAGTTGAAGTAGATGGGCCTTCGAAGTCGACCGTGGAAAGCGTACTGGTAGACTTTCTAAGCAAGATACCGGGACTCCCTACAGACATGGAGGACCGTCGGAGGATATGCATCGACGGGAACTACCGATGCGCAAGGATCTCTGAAATTGTAGGGTGTGCCTTTGACTTGTACCATTCTTGTTATCCGCGATACTGTTATGACGCGTGGGGCACGGAGGATAGCTTCCCAAATCAGTATGCGAACATCCACGGCAGCTGCATGAAAGAGTCGAAGGTGAGCTCCCTGTACTCCGACATAACGCTACTGGAAACATGATGATGATCATCCTCAGTCGATGGAGAAGCCATAGTGGTGGTGTGTTGGAGACTGGTAAAACTTAGTAGCATATCAATATTGCATAGCTCGAGAGGTGGTGTTGCAACCAGAAGCTGTGATGCGTAGATGTAAACGATCACTGTGCTACTTCTGGAATGCTTGCGCTTTCCAAGTTCACAAGCTGGGTAGGGTCATTTGACTTGCAGGGATGTGGAGTTGTGCCTAGATGTTCGCAAGATATAGTTTATGATTCGTGGTAATGTAAGCAGCAGTAAGCAACTTGTAGATAGATGTAGGAAAAAAGTTGGAGAGAATAGCTGCAGATTTTAAAAGAGTTATTATGTACCTTTGGTTCGGGCTAAACTCCAAGGGTATTAGTAACCACCCTTTGGCTAATCACGTGCTCAAGAGCAGCCAACATCACTTGAAGATTCTGCCGTGATGCACGCTTGTAATTACCAAGAAAGGGGGTGTAAGGCTAGCCATGTGAGTGCAATATCTGATGATGAATTAACCATCGAACAAAACTGGACTTCTGTTGGTCAAGGTCGTACACTACCACGAGCCCGTGTCATAAATGCGCGGCAGCATATTGGACGTGATGATAAATGAGACATGTCGGGCACTGTCACTATCAGACGCAAGAAGAAAGTTTGAAATTCATACCACGCTGTAAAGCTCGCTTTAAGGTCGTATTGTAGTATGATCCGTACGCTGTGCCCCGAACCTCTTACCTCCATCTCAAAAGGCAAAAGAGACGCAAATCAGGGTACTAAAGCAATAAAAGACAGTTTCGTGGATTTATGCTTGCATTGTTATCAACACACCCTCCTGAATCGTATTGGTAAAAGTCCGATGCTCAAGGTCCAGGCATGATCAATTCCGAGGCGTGCCATGGTAGCCATTTTCGAGAGAAAATTTGGAAGGTAAACCTCGCTGCTGGGCACCGAAACGGCTCAAGATAGACAAAGCAACAGCCAAAGCCTATAATTGAGCTTCGATCGCACTGAAACTATGGCTGAAGTATTCCACATCACCATCAAGGTCGCTTGAAAAGGCTCTTCAGCATGTAGCTCCCACGCCGACCCAGCCCTCAAGATCGAAATCCGCCCAAGCCCCAATCTTACCCAACGAACCATAGTCAGCCACTCTCAGGTTGATGGAACAGGTCTTAGCACCCCTTCCCAGGACAGGCTTGCCATCAAGCCATGTTTGGAACCACATGTTAGCCAAGCCTTCGCTCGGTACTCCTGGTTGTCGGATGGTTTAGACTGACTGGAAGCCCACCCAATTTGGCGGCAGCAGTGTATGCTTCATTCGAGCAGTATTCTCTGTTGAGCATTATTCGAGGCGCCATCAACGTCTTGTTGCGTCTTGTATCCTCCATTTTCTCTGACTTGGCGAGAAAACCTGTCATCTAGGCTTAATATTGAAGTACGTGTTTGCGGAATGGAAGTAGATTTGCTTGTCGAGTTGGGCATGGAAATAGAGCGTGTAAACCTTGAGGGTCTCGTAGCGCGCTTTTCGATCAACGGGGAATATGGCAGGAACAAACGTATCGCGAGTCAAGCTCTCAATTATTCTGTGTTCGTGACACTAGTAAGAATAGAACCCCCCGAAGTCGTCAGACCAACTATCGTAGGTAGCTTGGCTGTCGTAATTCGTGCGCTCCATGGGGTCTTCGTGAGAGCTGAAACGTGGTCGACCATCAAGATGCGCGGCAGAAGCGAATAGTTATGACCCAAACCTAAAGTCGGATATTGGACGGCATTCGACAAAACGGGTGGAAGGTGAGCTCCTCAATAGCTAACAGCTCCTCTGTGGCAGGGACGTGCGAGGATATCCTCGTGACTTAGCAGCGAGCAACAGCGGTATTGACGACGAAAAACATATTTCGAAGCTTCGAATTTGAAAAGGGACTTGCTTGCTTCAATGTGAAAGAAGATGGCGTTGCTTAGAACGGGTGGTAAAATAAAAATTCGAAGCTTGTTGACATCGATAGCGCTAGTGTGCTCAAGCGAGACTCGGCTGCCAGCTTTCCAAGACAACAGCACTTGTTTCATCAGTTACGGTGAATCGATCCTACGCTCACACAGTTTATGACACGATTGATTTACCTAATTTTTAGCCGGCGCCTTCCCCTTGAGCGAGTTCGGGGCTTTGCAATCACTCCTTTCGCCTGAGATCTGGCTCGCAATAGCACTTCCAACAATTGCTAGCAGTGATTTCAACTTCCAAATTGTGCCAAGGCTACTCGAAGAGAGAGAAAAACCTATTGGGTACTTCTTACGAAAGTCTCCTTTTACGCACCCGATAACGAAAGGTCCTGGGCAGGTATTGGGTTTCCTTGTCGCTTTGCGTTGGTCGTGCAGTGCCTCTTCTACGTTCGCGATCTAGTTGACGAAGAAGAGGAAGAAGGTGGAAATGTCAACGTAAGCCCAATACAAAACATAGTCAGCCTATGGCAGTACCGCTGACTCTTTTATATCCGAAGCAGCTTTGTTTCCTACCCTGAAGGTCATTGTTGGCCGGAGAGGACAGAATTTCTCACCAACAAAGCTCTGGTTTCTTCAAAATCTAAACTATTCAGCACAATCTGCACCAATAAACCCAAGAAACACAACGGAATTACCGTATATAGGGAGACCACGCGCTTATTTCTGCGCAGCTGCAAGCCCAAGAACTTCACAATCTTCCTCTACTGGGCTCTCACAAAAAATCTCCTAAATGCACCTGGCATCATCGATCACCGTACTATTACCTCGAGAGATAGCCTGGCCACCAGATCCCACCAAGAAATTTTATCGGCCAAATACGACCAGTTCTGCGATCTGCTTATTGACAGCTGCACAATCGAGAGTGAAGGACCTGAGGAGGAAATAAATGAGGCTATGATCAAGCTCCGCAAAGATGTCTTCGTCGCATTTGGAATTTTCGAAGGAAAACCGGTCAAGAGAATTGCGAGTATTTGCAAAGCAACCAATAATACTCCTCTTCGCAATTGGAAGTACACGGCCAACCGGGTCTGCAGCTCTCATCATGACAGAATTGCCACCTCAACAAATGTACGCCAAGGCGAACAAGCAAGCTCACGTAAAATATACTTAAATATAATAAAATCCACCGAGTGATTCATACCGGGCCTCGGCAGATTAACCTGAGTAATAAACGATTGCATATATGGTCCGTTAAAAAAACCCATTTGGTGCTGAAACGTCTTTGCGAACAACGCTTCTGAGGTGTGACGCGCGATGCGAATTCGGCCAGCACGAGCTTCAGATCTTCCAACGCTAGCTGCCACTGCCGCAGCCGCGTATGTTGACTGTGATATTGATACGTTCTTATGTCCACGCCGGAAAGAACATCCAGAGGCTTATCAAAGTTACTACTCATTCACCCTTGGATGCGAGATGGACGATGAGGGGTTTTCGATGATGGTTGCTGAAGGGAAAGATGGAAGTGAGGGCTGGAAAATCGTTGGATTTGCGTGTTGGCGGCGGACTGGAGACGATAAGAATCCAGAAAGCAAGTCAGAGGGAAGAACTAATTGGAACTGGAAAGGTTTGAAAAGCCAGTGCCGTCAGTTGCCAGGTGCTGATTTGGCCAGAGGTTCGATAATCTTTCGCTCGCGGCATAATAGCGCAGGTCTTTTTCGCCTTTCGTAATCCAGCAACTTCACTACGGCATTCAGTCTCGTACATAGCATTTGAAGATGAGCCTTATCGAAAAGAGGAACCCGAATTTGATGACTGCCTATTTCTACCTCAACTTGCAGTAGCCCCAGACGCCCAGAGGAAAGGGGTTGGGAGGAAACTGGTTCAGTGGGGTTTGGATATAGTAGAGCGGGAGCAGATACCGGCAGTACTGTATGCAACGACTCAAGGAAGACCACTATATGATGCGATGGGGTTCCGAGAAATCGAAATGTGGCAATATTCCAAGGGAAAAGAGAACCTGATGGCGATCATGAAGTATGAAGGAAATCAAGGATCGGAGGTCGCCCCTTCTCATAAATCTTATAATTTGGGTGACCCACCCGCACAGTATTGATGAGTCTTCGTCAGCCTGGCTCAGACGCCTTCAGTAAGTTACGATATTGAAAGTCAGTCAAGAGACTGTATGTGATCCTTGACATACCAAGTTCAGATCTGCCCCATGAACCAAGTCAGTTGAAGAAGACGATGGGGAGAAAACACATTCACCTCAAGCCCACAATATTACTTGACTCCTCGAAACTAGGAATTTCCGAAAAGCAGCCCTCGAAACTGCGTGAATTTCTCGTGTTTCAAATCCTTCCCAGTCTTGTTTACTCCTCGCTAGGGTAATCCCCCAGCGACTCAACCCCTGAACTGGACAAGGATTCAAGTTGCAAGGCTGAGCCAAGCCAAGGCTGCAGCGCATCAAGACGCGACAACATTCAGCCTCTCTGACACGACACAAGAAATACTACAAACGTCAACGCATTTCCTTTCCCAACAATCTCGATCTCCACCACAGCCATGAATGATGCTCTCGACAACTCCTCGAGAGCCAGTGGCTGCGCCCTTGACGACCTTTAATACCGAAACCAGTGACAGCAATGCTCCATTTCTGGCATTTGACGAGAGGGACGAGGAGCATGGCCTGGATTTCACGCAAGCGGGCTATAATTACATGAGAGCTGCGTGAGGCAGCCCCTCCTGGAAAACTTCCTGTGGTGTACTGATCCTTTATGTCTGTTAGATGCTGGTCTTTCTGCTCTGCGACAGCGGTATATACTACAAAGCGACTGATGGTAATACATGGATACCGTAAGTCCACCAGCTTTCTAAGAAGCCTTCACTAACAACTACCAGATTACCGTACGTCAATTGATCAACTACCCCTCCTACCCAAATGGCTGACACGAAACAGCTCTCACGATCGCCTTTCGATCCTTCGGCACGATTCTTATCATTTACATTGTCCTTCTTCGAATAAAGTCAGACGCGAATTATATACAAAGTTCAAAAAGAAGCGCGCGGGGGCTGAGACAACCAGATGGTGACGACTTTCTGTTGAACAGCTACTGGGGTCCTATGATCCCAGCGTCGTTGGCGGCTGCGGCTTCATTTCCCATGTTACTGGAAGGAATACTGCATATGCCTAGTCTGGCAGTCCTGGTTATGCTGTTTGTAGGTGATACAAATCCACTTGCTCCATCGATACTAAATGATACAGCCTGTCATCTACACCATTGAATCCCTCGTCCTCTTCGTCTGCTGTTCCAAATCTCGATCGCAAACATACATCCCGTTGGAAGCTGTCGTCTCCACAGCAGCATCAAGCATTGTTCTCTACAATGAATATCGTCTCATGGTTCCAGGACTGGTATTTGGTGTGGGAGGGATGCTCTTGATAGGAGCGGCTCGTGGTTTATTCATAGTAGGATCAGAAAGAGCTGGGACAGATATTGCGGTACAGGCAAGGCTGAAAGCATATCATGGTTTCGTTATCATGACTCTAACCTTTGGCCTTCTCTTCAGTGGCATTACGGGATACTATATTGAGAGCATCAGATCCGCAAGTTTTCTTGGGATTAGCACTGTCGTACTCATGATTATCAACCTTGTCTCCATCGTTGCAGCTGCGTTCTCTGGGACTTCCCTTCTGGCATACTCCCCGATATCCTTCGAGGACACAGCACTACAGTTTTCCTACATACCAGTCCATGGTGCAGACTTTCTCGCGCCTTTCGCGGCAAGTCTCCTGCTTCTTCTGGCGATAATAATCTCTGATCCGGCTTCATTCATCTCCCTGTTTCAAATTGCAGCCTATCTCGTCGCATCTATCTGTTTGCTCGGAGCAGAGCAAGCACAACACTTGGTTTTGTCATTTGTGGACGGAATTCAACAATGGATCAACAAATCGCTTGGGAAAGAGAGGAGAGAACCATCGAAACCCAGCGGAGTTTTGACTGCGTGCACTTTGTTCGCCCTTCTCATCCTTTTCAGCTCAATAATCTCCTCCTTTGCCTATTCTGCAATCACCTCGCTGGCGCCGAGTCTACCGACATCTTTCGACACCGCATTCGTACCTCCGACCCGGTTTGAAATCGTTGTATCCATGTACAAGGAAGACCCAGTCTCCGTCAGATCTATGCTCGAATCACTCAGACGCACGACTCTGCTCGCGACCCTCCAACCGCGCGTCATAATCTACACAAAAGATCCCAAACAAGATTTATACCAGCTCAAAGAAGCCACAGGTGCAGACCAGGTCGAGCGTTTAGACAACCTTGGGCGAGAGGGTGGAACATATCTCTCACATATTGTCAACAAATGGGACGAGCTCGCAGAACAAACGATGTTCATTCAAGCACATGCGCACAACATGAGAGAATTGATTCCAAGAATAAATTCTTACCTAGTCAAGGAAACCGGAATGCTGAGTCTGGGCTTCACGGGTGTAACTTGCACATGCAACAATTGCAGCGACAGATGGGGCTGGGAAGACAAATGGGGGGTTATCCCAGCTCTTTATGAGAAGATCTACTCTCATGCTTGCGAAGCGGAAGAACAGATCCTCCTCTCCTACAAAGGTCAATTTGTGGCCAGCGCCCGCCGCATCCGTGGAATAAGTAGGAAGGTATTTGGCGGACTTCTCACTACAATCACAAGCAAAGAAGGATGGAGTCACGACACTTCTTCTCAGGATATAGCAGGCGCGGGCGCGGATGAAGATAGTCCGAGTAATCCGTACTTTGGCTTTGCGATGGAACGAGTCTGGGGACTGGTAATGCAGTGCGGCACTAATGCTGCAGTAGCAGCTAGATGCCCGAGCTTGCTGAGTGGGATGGGAAAGGGTGGGAAAGTTGAGGATTGCCAGTGTTTGGATGTGCCCGTCAAGTAGCCCTTCAGAGTGCGGAGGCTAGGCTGACCTTGTGAGATGTATAGTAGATGTTCTGCGATACCATAAATGCGATTGCTTTAACGTCCATCAAAGGATCCGAGAGACGCTTTCGATGCACCATTTCTGGTGGCCATAAATCTACTCTCTGTGAAGTGTCCTCACAGTGTATCGTCGCCCTCCCGATTTGAATTGTCTAGCACTGTTGACGATACAATTGCTACTTTCACAGATCTTTAGAACTTGTAGAATCTAAGACTAATCGGAAGACGCGCTTCAAAAGATCTGATACCCTCATCGGCGGTATAATATTAAGGGATATGGCTCGAAACATAAGGACAACATGGGCTGGGTAGATGTCAGATAGTTGGAATTGTGATGACTAAGTCAACACTCCTCCTGTTGAACCCAGACCTTCAGTGTTTTCCAACCTTCAGACTCCAACCACTACCGACGCCTAACAACCCCAGCTCATCACTCACCACCCCTGAAGTTCTTTCCACCTGTCGCATCTGCTCAAGTACCGTTCTTGTTGTACGATGACTCTTGGGGGCCAAAATCACCTGCTAGCGTAGGCCACACTATGAGCAAAAACCCCAGCCACAGGCTGCCAGCTGCGAGCCTTGCACTTCTTGTTACCGTGCCTATGCGGTATCACATGTAAATTCATGGTTCGGAAATGCTAGAGCGAGTCGGCTTCAATGATTATGGGAAGTTTTAGGTTGCAAATGCGATTCGTGCCGGCGCCAAGTGGTCAATCGGTGAGTCCTTGAGGGAAAGTGGGTCAATTGCATGCTGTGCCTATTTCAGCCTCACTGTGTACAGCAACCATTGTAATTTTGGCTTAGTATGGGGCTTCCCGGTCGAATAAGTAGTGGATGGTCCCGTGAGTTTCTTTACATCTGTCGTTTCTGTCTGAATTTCGACCTTTTCTGCCATTTTGACTTCGATATACTGGCCGTCGTGCGAATCGCCGCATTTCTATCGTTATTCTGCTCAACGAGCAATATTTGGTCTTGAGAAAAGGTTTCAATATGCTAGATCACATTTCTGGCTACTCCACCACCGAACAAGAGCTCTCCCAGCATATTCTCCTTCAAGCTATTTCATCCTTGGACAACATTTTACAGACATCATCAATTTCGCCGACAGAAGCGGATAGTACTGCGCGACGTACGCAGCAGGTCATCCGTAGTCTGGGGTTATTGAACAAGGTACTGTTCAGGTCGAACCCAAGTTGTTCACAGAAGAAGGAACGACATGAAGTATTACCAGAAAGCCTGAGCGTGTCGAGGACGGTGAATACTACACCACCGCCAGGCTATTCGCCAGATTTCAAGCAGGACGTGTTGCAGGATCGAGTGGCAGAGAAGAATGCTGAGATGGTCAATGAATCAAATGTGCAAGAAGTCTGCCAAATTTTGCATCCCGCACCAGGAGAACAGATACCGGACGTCTATCTCACAGTTTTCGAACCGATGTCGTCTTCTCTGACTAGAACATCGAGCTACGGACTCGATGTACACGCCTCGTCACCCTCCTGGTTCGATATTGCGGCATTGTTCAGAAGCATTCGATCGTTCCTCGAAATCAAGTACGAAACTGTGCCCGCCTGCATCCCGCGCTTCTTCATCGAACAAATCGCTTGGGAAATGAAATTTCAAATTCAGCGTCCAGCGTCGACGAATAGTATTTGGAACCTCGATTACCAAGAAGCGGCTCGAGGTCCTCGGCCACAGCAATCTTGAGATATGTTATCGACTGAAATGTGTCTGCCCGGAAGGGGTGCTTCACTCACTTGATGTGTACTGCCCGAGATATATCCCTTCCGAGACGTCTGATCTCGACATCTTCTTAAGAGATAGCAAAGTATACAATAAGAAGAAAAAAGAAGCAAGTGACCAGCGCTGAACAGAGTGAGGACGAGAATGATGATCAAAATGAGGACGACGGTGCTGAAGAAGAGACGGAAGAAGAAGCGGAGCCAGACTATGAAGCGATCACAGCTCGCCGAGCAGCGGAAATGAAAAAAGAGTTGCGAGAACAGAAAGACAAAGAGAGTACAGAAATCATGGAGATGGTGGGTTGGAATGGCGCGAAGGAGCACATTAGAAAGTTGGAGGCAAAGGTTAAAACATCCCAGATGCAAGGAGTGGATATGAAGTGTGAGGGTTTAGGGACGATCCTGATGGGCGGTTCGGGGACGGGCAAGACCACGTTCGCCCATCACTATGCAGCCTATCTACATGCTACCGGTCTCATCGACACATCCACTGTCAAGTCAACGACAGGCATATATCTCGCAGATGGTGGCATAAGCCGCATCAAGAAATACATCGAAAACTTGGAACACAGTGGCGGTGTCCTGTTCATCGACGATGCACACTTCTTGCTTTCCTGCGGTCACAGCAGCGGCGTCAAAGTCCTCGACTACCTTCTCCAAACCATTCCTGTCCAATCTAAAAAAAATCGCATTCATCCTTGCCGGCACCGAGAAAGGTATGCAAAAGATTATCGGACACGGTAGTCATAGTACTGCCACTATGTTCCCGTATCTGATCAATTTCCACGACTTCAAGGACGAGGAATTGATTGGCATTTTTGGCAGACTGGTCAAGAAAAAGTGGGATGGGAAAATGAGTGTTGAAGGTGGTGAAGACGGGTTATTCGTCAGGGTTGCGACGAGGAGGGTGGGCAGGGGACGTGGGATGGATAGATTTGGAAATGCAAGAGCTGTGGAGGCGTTGGTGGGCAGAGTCTGGGAGAGGCAAGTCATCAGACGGGCCGTCGAGAGAGAGAAGAAGCCTCAAGCATCAAAGCCAGCCCAGGACATTGACAGCCCATCAACATCAAATGAAACTGATAGTGGTACTTTGGGGGGTGAGCAGAAGGTAGATCCGAAAATGGTCCCTGAGGGTACCTCTGCCGCAGAGGACGAAGGCAGCGAAACTGGTGATGGGATCACCTCATCAGAGACGGAAGGAGGCTTCGACAATTCTATTGCGGCTCTAAACGTTGTCTCTGTCGCTTCAGAATCTGATACTGTCATCAAAGATGTTGATACTCTAGCAGAACTCCAAGATTCCGGGCAAGCCATGGCCGACGAGGATGATAACACCGGACTCGCAAAGGAACAACAAGAAGTGAACAGCGATGAAATCCAGAATGCCGTAATTGATGTCGACCCAGAAGACTACAAGTTCACCAAAGAAGATATTCTCGGCCCAGATCCATCAAATGCAGTACTCAACAGTCCTGCATGGACTCAACTGCAGAAGCTCACCGGCCTAGAAAAGGTCGAGGACTCTATTCTTAGCCTTTTGGAACTCGTCAAAGCCAATTACCAGCGCGAGATGGAAGAGAAACCTCTCTTGAAAGTTTCTCTCGACCGCCTCTTCCTTGGGCCGCCAGGCACAGGCAAAACACTCGTTGCCAAGCTTTATGGACAGCTCCTTGCTGAGATTGGAATATTGAGTAAGGGAGAAGTACTACTGCGAAACCCGAGCGATTTGATTGGCCAATACATTAGAGATTCTGAAGCAAATACCAAGGCTGCGCTGAACGCAGAGATCGGCAATGTCCTCAGTATCGATGGAGCATACATGATGTACAGCGGCGGCTCAGATGGCACTGGTAACGAAAGTGATTCTTACAGACAAGGCATCATGGACACACTCGTCGGCGAGATCCAATTCACGCCAGGTGAAGATCGCTGCGTTCTCCTACTCGGTTACGACACTGCCATGGAAGAAATGCTACAGAATTCCAACCCAGGTCTCGCTCGCCGCTTTCCACTCGCCGGCGCCTTCCGCTTCCAGAATTTCACGACACAAGAGCTGGAAAGCATCTTGCGCTCGAAACTGGCCGATGATGTCCTTGAAACAACAGATGAAGCCATACGGGTGGCGATGGATGTCCTGAAGAAAGCTAGCCAGAGAGCGAATTACGGGAACGGAGGAGAAGTAGAAAACCTCATCTCGAAAGCAAAAACAAACTACCAATCACGGGTGTCAATTTTGCCAGTTGCCGATCGTCCCAAAGAATGGGTCTTCCTCCCTCAAGACTTCGACCCCTCTTTCGATCGACATAAGTCTGCTCCTTCCAACCTCCGCAGACTTTTCGCTGATGTCGTAGGTTGTGAGTCCGTCATCCACAAGCTCGAAACATACCAACGCGTAGCACTCACCATGAAAAGCCGAGACCTCGACCCGAGAGAATATATTCCCACGAACTTCGTGTTCAAAGGCCCGCCTGGAACAGGGAAGACCACTACAGCGAGGAAGGTCGCAAGATTGTATTATGACATGGGTTTACTCGCTGAGCACACAGTCGTGGAATGCTCGGCAAGCGATTTAATTGGCAAATACATTGGGCATTCCGGACCCAAAACAGCTAAAGTGTTTGAAAAGGCTCTGGGAAGAGTTCTGTTTATTGATGAGGCATATCGACTTGCTGATGTGAGGAAATGTAGTTATGCAAGCGAAGTTGTGAGTGAGCTTGTTGATCTCATGACAAAGGAGAAGTTCAAAGGGAAAGTTGTTGTTGTTCTTGCGGGGTACGAGGATGAGATGAATGCGCTACTGGGCATGAATCCTGGTTTGGCGAGTCGCTTTCCGGAGGAGATTAGTTTCGAGCACTTGTCGCCCGAGACTTGTGTGGAGATTCTGAAGATTAAGGTAAAGCAGGCGGGCATCGGCCTGGGATTCCTGGACGAGGGTCGAAGCGCAAATGCTGAAGTGACGGCGCTGATGGAGAAGTTTGTTGCAACGAAGGGATGGGGCAATGCCCGCGGCGTGGAGACGCTAGCCAAGGGAATTTGTAGAGGAGTCTTTGCAAGTTTGGGCAGTGGTGGGGATCTGAGCTGTGCGAGAGATGCTGTCATTGGTGTCTTGAGGGGTGTGTTAGGAGAGAGATTGAGGAGAGCTGGTGAGTGTGTTGATCAGGAGAGTGTTTGGCAAAACAATGAAATGAGGGTTAGAGATGGTGGAAAGATGATGATGGTTGATAGGAGGACTGGGCAGAGGAAAATGGAGAGGGTCAAAGAGAGACTTTCAGGGGATGTGAAGAAGATCGGCGAGCTAGACGAGTTTGTGGCCGGTCCGGTGCAGTGAGAGTGCCTTCGGAGTTCCTTCTATCTAGGAGATAGATTCGGCGTTTCAAGATAAAACCAATCGAAAACATTATAGCACTCCTGTGAATTTGAACGGCCCACGCTTTGCCAGATCAACGCCCAGAAAGGAGAGCATAGCCATGATTCTCCGCTGAAAAAGTATCAAAGTCCTGTTTCTTACTAGCGATGTTCCAGATATAGCACTTTTTGAGTGTCTAATAGAGACATTGAGTGGAGCACGAAGATCTCTCTTGCAACGTGATGGTAGTCTGCCGAGATGTAATGGCTGGTGTTTGTGACATCTAAACTGCTGGCGCTGTTTCGGCTCTAAAAGACGCAGGCTGATGGCGAGTCTTTGAGCTTCTGCGAGGTAACTTTTGCCCTTTTATCGTACGATTTACTGGAATAAACATTGGAGAAACCCCTTCATCGTCAGGTCAGACTCCACAGGGTCTGTATTTGGCTCAGGGATGATGCAAATGCCAGAGCAATTCCTAAGCGAGCAGCAAAAATCCCCCGTTCCAGCGAGGCGAATCGCCCAATGAAGAAACGATCAGCTATCGATTGTCGAATGACAGTTGACTTATATCGCATGTTTCGTCCATTCACTGGATGCATCATCATGTATGCCTCTATCGAGGACACATCAGCGTCTTCAGTCTTGTGAGACGACGGAAGAGTTGAGGCAGTTGTGCCAGCACTGAATCAATCGAAGCTTTTGGTGGTTGTCGTCGGAGTTGCATCACCAAAGTCGAGAACAAGAAGCTGGAAAAGCTCACAGACTGAGGTCTAAGTCGCGTGAGCGTTAAAGGAGAAAATATGACAGGTAGAAGCTCCGGCTTGTTCATCCATATCGTCCTGTGCTCCATGAGTTGCGAGCTCATCCCACCTAGGCTGTCGTTGTATTGTATAAATCGAGAGTAAAATGTCAGCGTCAGTATTCGAAACTCCAGAATTTCATGGGCCTGCAAATCCGCATTACGATGAGAAGTAAAGATCATCTCAGCTTCGGATGGGAATCCACTTGCTGAATACTTTAGCGAGACAGGCGTCCTGGAATTGTGCACAACGAATTCGAGGTATTGTCTCAAGCACTCCTCGAGGGTTTACTCGATTGAGGTTGCACGTTTTCCGATTGATCCAATCAATAGTTCTAGCTTATCCACCATATTCAATTTCCAGCGATAGAGCAGAACGATAGCTTCCTTCACGATTCTAGGCACAATTGCAAAGCCGACCCAACACCATTTCGTCAAGAACGTTAATTTGGAAGAGAGACCCAGAGCTGTTGGATCAACTGCAGGCCCTTCAGAGACCAATCTTGCTACCAGCTTTGGATGCCCTTTCGAGGAATTAAGCGTGATCTTGACATCGATGCCGCGAAATACGTTCATATCTGGTCCCAGAGGATCACTTGACAGCACCGAATAATGACCTTTCCGGGAGTTGAATGGCGATACATAGAAGTGTTTCGCTCGGTACCCCTCGATGGTCGCTCGCCCAGCTGGGGCTCCAGGTTCAGGAGAGGTGCCTCGAAACACGATATACAGTCGTCTTTCGTCGTAAGTATTGTTCACTTCAAGGATCATAGCGGAAGGCGTTTGGGTGGCCGAGTAGAGATACCAGAATGAGACTGGATTGAAGCTGGACCCGGCGAATCTGGGAGCAGTGACTAGATACGCATGAGGAAAGTCTCTTGGACTGAGTTCCTACACCCTGTCAGAAAAGCATTCTGAGATAAAGGAGAGTGCTCGTACCTCGGATTGGAGATACAAATCCAGCCTCTGTCTGGGACCTAACTCTCCTTGGCCCCTCTGTAAAGAATCGGAAGCTCGGATTGAAAACCAGCTGCAAGCGAATAAGTCTGCGAAGGGAAAGTTGGTCCAGATCGACGAAGGTAAGCGATCGTCGATGCATATCATTTCATTCACGTTGCTGTCAATTCCACCGGAATTCCTACAGCCAAGTAAGAGTAGGAGAACGTATATTTCACCGGGAAGAGACGCGAGTGTGTTGTCCTGCAGGGAATAAAATATGGGTGTCCAGGCCGTGCCAAGTGGTAGTAAGTGTTTTCTGGAGAGGGAGAACAAGAAACCTCATAAACACACTAACAATGAGCATTGAGATAGAGATCCCCGGAGGAAGTGCCAAGAGTAAGTACGAGTATAGTGCGGATCGATGAAGAAAGGTAGCGATGGCGATGGTGTAGAGTAAGTCCAGCCTGGTTCCGATGAAGAAAGTTGAATACTTGATAATCGGGGAGTCAGTACATGTCTCAGATTGATTGGGAACACCGAGAGTGCAAGCAGATTGTAACCAGAATAGGAGTGGATGGTTGGTTCCCGAATGCCACCTACTGTTATCGCAATGAAGTGGACGACGGATTGAGGGCTTCCGGGCCAATCCATGCTCACACGGACAGCGGCTTCATTGTGAGCGACCCATACGGAACCTCTCGGTCCTGAATTGATCGAAGGAGTAAAGTTGAGGGATAGTGCTGCCAATTCACAATTGATGATTCGAGTCGGACAAGGACTTTGATGAGAAGAGTCGGGTTGACTTTCGTTGCGCACTGTCCCCGCAAAATCTGACAGGCGATCACGTAAAATAAGCTGCACACTGTATGCTCCCAGCAATGGGCTGCAGGCCGTTTCATTGGACTGTGCTTCACTCTCGCAGTTCACCTGATTTCAGCGCAGTAATTGGGCACAACACAAGGGTCATTCTATCCTTACAAGTTATCGTTTTTAGGGGTCTCGTGGAACCCGGGGACTTGGCTCAAATGTAAACAGTGGAAGCGAAGGCAGTACAGATACCTTGTAAAAACCTTTGAGCATCACAGTATGGCACCTCTCTACCACAATATTAGAATAAATGGTTGTTCTTTTATCTATTTTTCGAATCGGTGGAGGAAATTGTTTCCTACCTTCTGTATTCAACCATCCTCTTTTAACCCCCTTCCACGCCGTCCCCTCCTGTCCCCGAATACAAACAGTAACCACCAAGCGCCTGTACAGCCTTCGAAGCCCTGAAAAGCCACCATCATACTTTCCGAGATACTCACTCCGCTTGTTTAATGTTAACAGGTTATTTACCGAGCTCAGAGGAAGGCGCATCGGACTTGCGGAGAGGGTGGCGCAGATACAGAAGCACTAGGAGGACAGAGGAGAGAGAACAAGGAGTAGTTAAATGGGGATTTCGAACTTTGATGTTTTGCGTACATATTATAGTATGGCTTAGCTGACCAGCGTATGTATTTAGCAGAGAATGGCCCTCCTACTCAGTCTTTGTCATTTTGTGTTCAGAAGAGCATCTAGTGATGGTACCTGCCGTGCCTAGGTAGAGGAGTCTTGGTGGCGCAGAGCAAAATACTGTATTTGGTCACAGTCCTCCTTGGAGTATTTTAAAATTGACTCTTGTTTACAAGCATGTTTTCTTTTTGGGGTTCCATCAACCCTCTAATGGAATCGTTGATCTGCTTTAGTCATTTTAGCTCACCGAGTAGCTACATGGTGAGGCTGTCCCGGTCGCCCAGAACGAGGCAGATTTTCATACTTCAGCCTTCGGTCATGCTGATCGCATCCGCATCCAGTCTCCGCCTTCTATCATCATTCCACATGGGTTTTATTAGACTTTTCGATGTGCACTTGCTCGGTGTAGGTCTGTTAGCGTAGCGTTACTTCACATCTGATCGATTATTCTGAGCCCGCTCGGTTGGATCGTTGATTGAATATACAGGATGTGTCCATTCTGCGTCACGCACCAGAAATGGCTGAGCTTACATGATCACGTCGCCCTTCAAGGCAGCCTGGAGCGGCTGAAAACTACCAACATAATATCTTGTCCAACATCATATCCATACGGTGCTTATCTGTTCATTGTCAATTCTTCGGTGCTTCACAGTCTAGCTATCATCACATCAGCTATTACGACGTCGACTGCCCAAGATATCATTCCCTCTAATCATCTTGCAAGCCTCACTGAAGTCGCAGAACTACCCCACCTCAGCCGTGCTACATTATACCCTCGCACATGTCGCACTCACTCTGCTCAACATGCAGATCCATCAATTTCCGCAAATACAGCTATACGAAAAGATTGTTCGCGCTCAGACTAGGCTCCTGGGAGAAGGTCTCCAAACGAAAAAATTGTCCCTTCTGTAGCCTCGTCAAAGCAGCCATTCTCTCAGATAGCTATCGACCGTCCGACAGAAGTGTCATCAAACTATCTAACAAAAGGAGCTGGAAATGCTGCAAAAGCTATAACGAGTATCATGGAACACGAGAAATGGATTATTCCAATGAGTTTGATCTCCATTCGCACGCTTCAGAAACGAGAACCGAGTCTCGCTACCAGTATTATCTATCTTGGAACTATGGCTTCTGTGAGATTTATCTTCGACCTGTACGTCCAGGACCGTTCTTTGGGAGGATAGTGGACAGGGAGCTCGTAAATTTGGAGCTGTGTCGAACATGGCTTGATTTGTGCGAAAAGTATCACACTGGGAGTTCGAAGAGATGCATCAGTGACCAGACGTCACGACTTTTCCTACAGGGTCGTCTGAGAGTGATAGATGTGAAGAGCCTGATCATCAAAAGAGGCCTGGGCGAAGAGGATGAGTATGTCGCTTTGACGTATGTCTGGGGAGAAAAGACGCTGAAGAAGGAAAAGCCGCCGGGGTGGCGGATGCCTCGAACTTTGAAGAGAGCCGTCCGTGTTGATGACTATGGACAAGAAGTAGTGGAACTTCCTCACAACATACCACGTACGATCCGAGATGCCATCGATGTCACTCGCTCTCTTGGGTATAGGTATCTGTGGGTTGATTCGCTCTGCATCGTGCAAGACGACGAGACGGACCAAGAGATTCAAATAGGTATGATGGACGAAATATACAGTAATGCGACTTTGACAATCGCCGCTGGATCTGGTCTGCGTAAGTTCTCCTGAAACGATCTGACCTCTGAAGCGCTGAATATTGCAATGCTAATGCCATGTAGACGCAGATTGGGGACTACCAGGAGTCAGCCGGGTGAGACGGAATCGTCAACGCACTGCGATCGTTGGGAAACTTGAGCTTGCTGTAGCTCTTCCATCTTTTCAGGAACTCAATTCAGGTACCGAACTATTCTGGAATACTAGAGGGTGGACGTTGCAAGAAAAGGTCGGGACTACCCCGACCTCATCATGAAATATCTTCTCACTGTTCTCCTTCTTAGCAAGCTTCTCCATTGTTTCGGACTCTCCAGAACTGAAGTACTTGCTGACACGGCCCAGCTGCTTTCAAAGCGGCTACTACTATTCACAGACTACCAAGTATATTTTCGCTGCGCCAACTCAATCTGCGCGGAAGATGTTGCGATGGAAGCTGGCGCCCTATCGTACAGCATCAAAAGGCGTCAGAACCCCTTCGCATGGGTCCCTCCACGAATTAAGGAGCCGAACTTGCTCGACCAAGTCACGGATACTCTGACATTTGACGCCTGGAGACTCGCTGAAAAAGACTGGGAGCTTCATTTTCTTCCAAACTATGTAGCGTTGATTACTGAATTCACTCAACGCACATTCACATTCAGCGAGGATAAACTTAAAGCAGTCTCGGGGCTGTTGAAAGTCCTGGATGGATCAAGACGAGCTTTTCCGGGCGGGCTGCCGAGAGACTGGCTGGCTGAGACGCTGCTTTGGCAGCCTAGAGACGGAAGCCCTTATTCAATCGATATCGATACGATAGGTATTCCCACATGGTCATGGGCAGCTTGGTCTCTGAGTGAAGGCTGCAGATGGACTGAGTATTCGCGGCCCAATGCGCTTGCATGCCAGGAGCCCGAGATGACAGTTCACACTCTGCGATCTGATGGGACTGTAACATCGTATTGTGTATGGTCTAGCCGACTGGGTTTCTTTGGCAACAAGAAAAAGAATGATCCGGACCCTTTGACCAGAAATGCTCGGCAATTGTTAAGACTGAGCGGCACGTTACTGAGCTTTTACACCTCTATACGTACTTTTTGGATCGGCGCACCGATTACGCGGACGCGGACTCCAAGAGATGCTTTGCAAGCATATTACCTTGAGGACAGGAATGGAGATCGGGTAGGGAAGATATGGACATGTGACAGGCTTGTTCGGACGGGGATTAAGCATCAGTTCATTGCCATTTCATCGAGGAGAACAGGACTTGCTATAAAAGGGGCAGTAGCGGGGAAATATATACCAAGCACTTCAGACGGCGAAGGAAACTCAACCGATCGGCCAGCTAGTAGCTGGAGAGTAATTAATGTGATGCTAGTCCTATGGAAAGGCGATGTTGCGTATCGTGTTGCCGTTGGGCAAGTCATCAAGGAGGCTTGGGATCATTGGAATGCATCGATGAAGAAAAATAAGATCATTTATCTTGGTTAGCCAATGACATACAATCCATAGAACACTTTTGACTGCCGACAACTAGAACTTACTGAGTAAACATTCCTCTAGTGGTTGTCGTGCGCATGTTCACTTGACCTTATAGCAAAGCAGTAGTGTGGCCGGTCATCGTTGAGAGACTTGTATGGATGAACTTAAACTGAGTTGCGTTCAACTTCCTACTCATTCCACCTATAAATCATCTTGAAAGTACCCATTCACACTACAGCCGGATCACTCTATCGGAATGCACCTTCTCATACCTGGTATCCCAAATACACTAGTCCTCGTTCCCTTTCCACCTACTTTTCAGCATTTTTTTTTCTGGCCCCTCTTGATCCCCAACAGAAATTCCACGGGTTGTATTACCATACTTTGAATGAAGACGATAAGAATCCGAGCCAAGTAGTCAGCGGATTGAAGTTTTGGTTTCCTGCCCCTACTCAGGGTGGAATCTGCAAAGTCAAAGGGAAGCTTTGCACCTAGGTCTTGCGCAGCCTGTAAGCCGCTACTGAAGCCGTCCTCATGAAAGCCACAATTTGTCCATGCCCCAGCGAAGCTTATTCCTCGTTTATTCTGGATCTCTCGAAGCCTTTTCTGTGCTTGGATGGCCTCAGGAGTGTATAGAGGGTGTGGGTAGACAAATCGACCTTGAGTCAGAGTGGCGTCAGAGTGGCGTCAGGTGGGTGAAAAGGGTTCATTGTGACTAGAATGTGGCCGAGCTTATCTTCTGGGATATGTTGTAGAATATTCATGTTATATGTGAGGGAGACATTGTCGACTTACTCCTTCGAGTCCGAGCAAAGCGTCATATAGTTCCAGCTTGACCAAGCACTACGTCTTTTGGGCATGTGTGAGATGTCAGAGTGTAATACCACCTCATTGCGTGAGGTCTTGAAGCATGAGAGCACATCATTTTCTTCCTTTGATCCTGAGGAACCTAGGATTGATAGGGCCTGATCGCCGTGGGTAGCTAGTATGACATGGTCGAATGTGTCTGTTTGTCCGTCGTCCACGTGCACAGTGACACGACCATTGGCGTCGTTATTTACCGACTGCACCGGGCTATTGACAAGCACATGATCCGATGGGAAGTCTTCCATGACCGCGTCAATATTTGACTTTGATCCTTGCTTCAGTGTAATCCAATCAAGTCTAGTAGCCACAGTCGAAAGTTGATGATGGTTCCATCTGGTCGCTTGTCATTCCAGTGAAAATACTTGCAGCAGTCGCTACTCACAAAAATCTAATCAATGTCAGCGTAGGAAACTCATCTATACATCTCTCAGGGCTTGTGCTCCATACAGCAGCAGTAATCGGGATCAGATACCCGTCTCTGAAGGCTTCGGAGTAGCCATGCCGGTCCAAGTACCTGCCGATGGACTCACTCCATGTAACGGTGTCTTGGTCATACGCATCGATCAGGACGTCGAGGGCAAATTGATTAAATCGTACAATATCAAACAACATCCTCCATATATGTGCTGAAAACAAGTTCTTTCGTTGACAGAACACTGATGCCAGATCCTTCCCGGCCCATTCAAAAGTTCCAAAGTCTCGTGGAACCGAGAGATCCATTCTAGTCGGTTCTGTCTCAAGTTTCATCTCATTGAGGAAGTTGATGAAATTAGCTACGCTGATATGTAAGCCAATACTCAAAACCAGCGACAACACTTCCGAACAGCCCCTGACGGCATATACGCATGATAGGTGGCAGCAGTGTTGAGTACAATAAAACCCGTGTTAACCCTCTCTGTATACTTTCCAGCTTTCCATTGCACATTATTGGTGTGCCCGCCGAGCCGGTCATCTGCTTCGTACAGGTAAACATCATGACCGCTGTTTTTCAAAGCCCAGAGAGCTGCGATGCCAGAACAGCCTCCGCCGATCACAGCAATTTTCTGTACCAAAGTTGACTGAGCTTCCGTTATCATCGTGGATATATACCATGTGAGGTGTTGGCAAGTCGGCTTCCTCTACTTGCATCTCGTTGCGAAGTTGAGTTACAGACGGTACCCCAAAACAGCTGCGAATCCTGGTCCAAAGATCATCGTATCTACGAGTACTTGGTTGGTCCATGATTCCATAGCAGGGGTGCATGCAGAGCGCAAGATTGTACCCGTTTGGGGCATCTGCAGTCATCATATAGCTTTGGTAGTCTACCGAGAGCACCGTCGAGCCATAGCAGCGAGTCTCGTGCAGTGGCTTTGGCTTCATATAAGCCGAGCTCTGGATCTCAGCTATTCAAGCCAGCTTACATCGACTTCGCTCACGATTCTCTGTTCTTCCCAACGGCAAGCACGGACCTTGAGAGCTTCTTGGTTCACGAAGAAGACATACTTGGCCAAGACATACCATTGTCGGAGGTAGCGTGTGTCCGAAAAATTATCTTAGGCGTTGAGCGATTCACATATCCAATGATCAACACGCGTCGCCTTAATCACTTCAAGAACCTCAGCTCCCTGGTCTTGACTCGTGATCCCTACGACCTATTTGAGATTGGAAGGCTTTACGAGACAGCTTTGAAGGACTGTTGGGCTCAATGCAAGTCTACGTGTGGCCATGGAAAAGATTCGAATGGCAAAGACGTTGAAGTCACTACCTTATCCTTGAATGAGGTGCGGCAGCTCGCTGGTCGTGGAATACATGGTATGCCAACGAGGGTACAGACGGATAATTACACATGACTAACACTGATCCAGGATTCTCATAAACGCATCCAATATCATTTACATCGGCAATTTTCCTTCCCAAAATTTCGCACAGTATACTCAAAAGTGCACTAGAATAAGATAGGAGCAAGGTCGTAGTGATGAAGGTTCGATGATACCAATAATCGAAGATCAATGAGAATTCCGCGATCTTTTGCAGACTACCCATGCCATTAGATATGGGCGCTAGGAGGCTACGATTTACCAGCCTAGGCAGATATTGATGCAAGTTTTCACAACAATTTGGGAATTCACATGATTGGCGGACATACTCTTAGTTATATTCCCCGGTTTTTCTCCTTGACATTGGCTCTGTTACAGGAAAATCTAGTGATTATGATGCACATTCAATCGGAGGGTGATTTTGATGTTGAAGAGCCAGCAGCGCTCTTGGATACCCTCGAGGTGATACAAAGTACAGTGAATGCTACGGAACGCCGCATGCTCTGAACCCTGGGGTACATAAGGTCTTAGGTCGTCGAGTAAACTTCGATGCAACTTCGTGATGTCAGAAAGCTCTTCATACCCCTTCCCTGGACACCAGAACACTGAATCAGTGCGATAGCTGCCGACGTCAGTTCAACATTCGCCGTTTGACTCCAGTACCTAAAATTCAGAGACTCAAGTCACCATGTCGACCATGTTTTCGGAGACTGAATCAAACACCCTAGAAGACCTTATCAGAAATTTTGATGAAGCCATCCAAGACGTGGGACTTTCCTTCATTTACTTTCCCAAGCTGCCGCTCGAGTAAGTCAAGCTGCCAAAACATTTCCAGGATCTGTTCTCGAAGACCAATTGGCGCTCATGTAGCGAAGTATCTGGCTGACTCAATCTTCGCCTAGACTTCGGCGAATGGTCTGGGAGTCTGTATCCAGCCCTCGAATCATCACAATCATAGACCTACTCTCTTACAACGAGGAAATGTTTTATAGTCCAGGCTGAACCGGTCCATCCGTGTATTCTATTACGCTGTCACCTCCAATCCTTCGCACCAACAAAGAGTCTCGTCAAGTAGGTCTGGCGAAATACAGCGTCGCTTTTGAAACTCTCTCAAGAAGCTGGTATACATCGACTACTATTAGGACATCTTGTTCTTTCCCAACCACGCAGCTCTTTACAGCTTTCTGTTTGATACTCTCCCTGGTACCACAGCTAAGCATTTGGAAGAGTACCAGAATGTGCAGCGCGTCATCTTCGCCCTTCGTGACGTTTTTCGATATGGCCCGGAATCTGCAACAAAAAGCTATGAAGTCTTAATGAGATGTCTCCCTAATGTCAAGGTCTCTTCGGAGGTCGTGGCGATGACGACAGTGCACTCATCTGGCCTGGAAGTGATTCCAACATGAGTATGCTGGTGAGATACATCGGCTTGAAAGATATGCTGCAGGATACTGAGCTAGATGCTACTGGTTTTTTGAGAATCGGCCCTTCAGAATATACCAGAAGAAGGCTAATTGAGCAAATTAAGTCTAATTACAAATTCAAGAAATCGACCACACTTCTCGAATCTGGCTTGGGAGTAGATATCGGAAGTGTTTCCTCGGACGTGGATCTCTAGGGTTCTTCCTTTACTCTTCTTGAATTTGGTTAATGAGATGTTCTCAGCTTGGAGATAAGGATACAGCGAGAGGTGGAGATTCATACGTTTATTCTTTTGGCTTTCAGTGCGCGCATTACATTTCCGCAGTGCTGGCTTCCGGGTTCTCACAGCTTGCAAAGATGGTATCAATAATCCATGATATCTACAATTAATAAGACTACTCCGTTGTCTCCAATCATAGCTACACTGCTACTGATCACGGTATTGAGAAGTGTTATGTGAGCATATTCTCTCAAGTGCTGTTGAGAGAATAGAAGCTTCTCTTGCAAATGAAAATCTTCAAAGCTTGATAAGCAATCCGAGCGTCGATAAACTTACATAGAGTCCCTATTGCCTTTGACTCAACGATATATCGAGACTGGCGAGCATTCTCTTTTCCTTTCGAGAGGCCGGCCTCACGTGACAAGTTTCTCCTATCAGTGGCAATATTTGTAGGGTCAGGACGATGAGAAAGTACAGGATAAAGCCGGTAGCGCGACTAATTATTAAGTTCTATTGGATCATCATACCTTTTTAGATGCCATAGAACTTTTGGGTAGCACCTACATCAGCATCACGAAAATCGAGGCCATTCGATACCCCTTTTCTGGTTCGCTTAGAAGCTTGGCGCTAACATTATTCAACTCTGGTACCTAAGTATAAGGCTTAGACTTAGATCCATGTTCTTACTTCTCTAACGGAGACTCAGTGGCTGTTATAAAATCCAGAATCTATTCAGCTTATAATTATCCGTTCTAGTCCAAATATCACATTGTGGGTAGTTGCATACGCGATTCTGCCAGATCGGCGGACCACAATCCTAAACATCAAAATTGATCGGTTGCTATTGTGGTCTAATTCTGGAGCAGTCCAGATGAGAATTCTCTCGCACAAGAGACAACATTTCTCTCAATATAATTCGTCTGTTTCCAATCTTCATTTCCGTAAACATCTCATCGTCTCAAGGGTACAACAGTTCGATATCAAGGCTATCCAGTCCCGATCAAGCCCAGCTCAAAGAATATCCAGAAGACTGAAAACACCACAACTTCCCAAGCCCCAGGAATTCCCGGAAATGCTGCAACTCACGCGTTCAAGAACCTACCCTGACGATGGAATGGACTTGGACATCGAAACGTCTGTTGTCAAGAAAAAGGTCCGCTTCGGGCCTTTCAGTACTCCTCCAACCGGCAACACATATTCCGTAAGAAACCC
>JGI24512J20087_1000340_pt1 | contig 26307 bp, 36 predicted proteins | sample LinPmetageLP35_FD_20087 | JGI IMG/M metagenome (IMG submission 20087) | reverse complement strand
TTGAGGAGGTGTTGGGTGGAGGGGTATGAGAGTGCTGGGGAGGTGAGGAGGGATGTGGAGGCTTTTTTGGAGGATGGCGGGTTTGAGGTTGAGGGAGGTAGTGTTAGGGGGTTCGTTGCATCAGACTTCTTAGCTACCGTATCTCAAAGTGAACATTCGAATCGATTTGGCATTGGTGCTACATGGGTTTTCGCTTCGCTGTTGAATCTGGGTACTTTCTTCTGATTCACGAAGAGCCTTGAATGAGCTTTCGAAGAGATACATTATTGTTTGTGGGGAATGTCGCACAGGCGACCTTTTTCTCAAGCGTAACGATACTCGTGGTCAAGTCCCTCAAAGAGATATCAAGTTGGCATGACGAAGTGTGACATTCGGATTCTAAGCCGAGATCCGGGGATGTCCCACGACCTTCGTACCTTAAACCCCAATCCTTCCCCCGCAATTCCCCACAGCTTGATCTCAAGGGTCAAGATCTCTCTACGCCAAGAACTTCTCGCAAGTTCGGCAAAGACTTTACCGAGAATCAACATGCCTGCCACGGTTTTCAATTTTGATCATGCACCTTCCTTTTTTGTAAATACTCAAGAAAACACTCCGATATTTTACCGTTCGCATTGTATTCGCACTCGATGCTCGTATACTCGTCATTCGCTTCAGTTTCTAGCGTCCAGCCACTTCACAGTGGCGAAATATTCCTCCGCCTGGGCAGTCTCAACGCGGGGTTACTCCAGTCTGCAGCGTCGATCACATTTCTTAGTATAGAGGATTTGTTGATTACTTTCTCATTTGATGACTTATCCGATTGAGTTTTCCGAGACGGTACGGATAAAGCATAATTGCTATGGAAACTGCATATCTTTAGTGACTCGGTAATGAAGTTTGTTTGGATGAAGTGTTGTGTTTTTGTGGGGTGACCCAATTGGGATCACCACCACAGTGCCACCTCACTTGGAAACTCGTGACATGTAACGAGCTGAACAAAGAACAGTGACTTCGCTCGGATATGAGTGAGGAGACTTGGAACGGAAAAGAAGAGGGATATTCTCTTGGCTACTTGGCTGTGAATATGCAAGACTTGGACGGTGAAATTGGGAAAGAATCTATGAGATGAAGGAATGGAGCGACAATGGAATCATACGTGAAGGAATACATGCAGGTGTGCTGTTGATCACAAAACAATGGCAGAAAAGAATGAATATAAATACCATCGTGATCATGCATCCTTTTCCCCAAGTCAGCGACATCTGTTTGACATTTTTTCTGCTTCCTAGGCTTGGCTTCAAATCAAACAGTTTCTAGGGTCACAAAACTCTGCTACCATGATGCTCTTCTACCTACTGTCAGCAACGGCACTCTTTGCCTCTACAGTCTCTTCGTCCCTCACTCTCCCGCAAGCATGGATGACCGTCAATCCAGATGATACAATCAAGCCATCTAAATTCAAAGGGGAGACACGATACCTGACATGGATGGCTGAATCACAAATCAAGCGTGGCATTGCGCCGACAAATGCGTACACCACTTCTGCTGCTTACTCTGGGATCATGTTGGCGTACAACAGAACTGGGGATAAGCGATTCTATGGTACGCATTTGAAATTCCCGCCTCGAGGCATATGTCGTTTAATCTGGAGGATGAAATTGCCTGATAGTGGGTGCTGATAGTGATCTCTATCTAGATTATGTGAAGTACCAAATGGACATTCTGCTTTACCCGGCGCAGGATGGAAGCATTGTGCTGTACAATGGTAGCAACTCGATCGACGACATCCGTATTGGAAACAGTTTCTGTAAGTCATGACCGAAGTTCAAAAAGGATAAAGCTTGTATTACCGTACACATGCTGACTTTATGTCACCAGTGGATATCTACGAGCAGACAAACGATGAAATCTATCTGAAAGCTGCCTCACTTTTGAAGAAACAGATTGACGGCTCGAGGCGGACTCCGGATGGAGGTTTCTATCACCGATATCCGGACTACATCGATCAAATGTGGCTCGTACGTACTTCTCTGTTCCTTTACATGAATCTAGTGTCTTACTGACGGCATCAAGGATGGTATCTACATGCTCGATGTCTTCTATGCTCGATGGGTGCATAGCTTCGAGAACGACAATTCGACCGCCTGGGATGATATCGCTAATCAGTAAACACGCCTTCCCTACCCACCACATACACATGCAGAGCGCAACAGGCTAACCACAAACACAGATACGATCTCATCAACGCTGGCACAACCATCAACCCCGCCACCAACGGCCTTCCCGTCCACGGCTTCGACGTCTCCAAGAAACAAGTCTGGGCCGATCCAGTCACAGGCGCCGCTCCACACGTCTGGGGTCGTGCAGTAGGCTGGTACATCATGGCTCTCGTCGACACTCTGGACTTCTTCCCCGCATCTCATCCAGGCCGTGCCCGCTTGCTCACTTACTTGCAATCTCTTTGTGATGCAGTCATCGCTGCTCAAGACACACGCACTAAGGGCTGGTGGCTTGTCATGACCCCGGGGTACGAAGGCAAGTGGGGTAATTATATTGAGAGCACGGGCAGTAGCATGTTTGTCTATGGATTGTTAAAGGCATTGAGAATGGGGTATATCGAGGGAAAAGAGTACAAGAAGGTGGCGTTGGAGGGGTATAAGCTCATGACACAAACGTTCGTTTCGGTGTCGAAGCCTTCGGGCGAGTTGAATCTGGACTGGGGCGTGCAGACGGGGAGTTTGAGCTCGAATGGGACCTTTGAGGTAAGTTTTTTCCTTATTCTGCGTAGAAAAGTTACATTGGGATGAGCATTGGCTGATGGTGAAAAGTACTACGCCTCAATGCCCATTTTCCAAAATGACCTGAAGGGCGTGGCGCCGTTCATGTTCGCTTCGTATGAGTATGAGCTACAAAAGTAATCCAACCTCGAAGCGAGAAAGACTTCGGTGCACTCGGGCCGTAGGGTGAGTCGGAAGCATCAGCTCCGCTCAACTAAAATAGCCCATGAAATCGGAGAGCAAATGGATCGTGGTGATAATTTCGGTTGGATAAGAAACAGATCTGTCCGTATCTAGTACATGTCCCTAGCGAGAGATGTTGAATTAGATCCTACAGCAGGAAAGCAATGATAAAAAATCAAAGGGTTTTTGGGCACAAAATTTAGCATTCATTAAAATTCTAACTACCAGCTCACAATCTATACCAAACGAAACAAGATGTCGATAACCGAGTCAAGATGGCGATATTCAGGGGCAGGTACAAAAGCGGAACCGCGAGACCGGCATTTGCGGAGAGCCAAGCTTATTGACAAAACGCTAAGCTGGGAAGTTAAACGAGCTCCAGAAAACTAAAACTTTAAACACACTACGAGTTCCCAACTCACCGATTTACCACCCCTCACACCATCCTGAACTAGTTCACATTGCAAACATGAATTCCGTCCATCAAGTAGATCCTCCCAAGGAAATGGTGGGAATTCTTTCTGCCAATCTCACGGCTTTTCAAGGATCGTTTTCGTCAGAACAACTTTATTGCGAGCACATGATGCGGCGGATATATAGCCCAGGAACCCCTCACCGCCGCCAAGGTCTTGGAAACGTTATATTAAAGGATGGAAGCAAACACATGTACCGAAACACGGGGCAAGATACCACGAGATGGCTGTCCAGTAATCATCCGTAATTTCCTCCAATAAAACATATTTTTTTGGCAGCATATATGTATCCCCGTTGGAACCCAACATGAAAGGTACTTGTCACAATTAATATCTTGTCTTTGTTTGAAACGTTTCTAGGATAATACTGACATTATGGCAAAGTTCTCGATTATCACGGCTTTGGTTGCCCTCTCTTCTCTCGTCTCTGCTCAATGCGGCTCTGGAACCCCTGATGCGAGAGTCACTGGCTCTGGTAGCTCGTTCGTCGCTACCAAGGGGTCTACAAATGTGTACTCGGGGTCGGACTACCGTGCAGCCATTCAGGCAGCACTCGACTCGATTAGCAGTGGTCAGGTTAGTCAACTTTCTGCATTTTTCTCTCTGTCTGCATTCTCTTCATTCAGCAATCTGCTGTTGGGGGCTCAATTGGCAGCATTGCTAATTGCGAACAGCGTGTATCCGTAATTGCTTCGGGATCCATTGGAGCCAACACAATCTCCATCACTAGCGGCAAAACTTTTGAAGGCTGCGGCACCATCAATGTCGCCCTCCGCTCAGGCAGAGGAGCAATCGAATCTGTCAACACCAACGATGTCAAGATTCCCTACCTCACCATGACCGGCAACCCCTACTTTGGTCTTCGCTTCTACGGTACAAAGGGCCTCACTCTCGGCCAAATTACTATGAACCTCAGCGGTGGTATTGGCATCCGATTCGACCGTGACCAAGCTGCAAACTCAAATGTCAAGATGGATACTATTCGCGTTACCGGAGCAGGAAGCCATGCTGTTGAGACCTGGAATATCGACGGTCTGACTATCGGATCCGTCATTGCTAAGGATTGTGGAGAGTCCGGCTTGCTGCTGCAGACTACCATCAACGCCAAGGTCGGTCTCGTCGATGGCAACAACGTCGGCGCCGGAACTGGATACGGGACTCTTCGTTTCGCCAACCGCAATGGCCGTCTGTCGAATGGAGCATACACCAACAACGTCAACATTGACAAAGTCGTTTCGCGTGGTGGTGGACGTGGAATCTTCTGCGTGTCCGAGTCTGGAGGTGCAACCATCACGACTGTGGATCTGGCTAACAACGGCAACAATGCGATCTTGCTGGAGAACTGCTATGGCATTACCATCAAGGGTGGAACTGTCAATGGCGGTGGTGAGGTTAGACTGGCTGCACGTACCGAGTTTGCGAATAACAGGGATTTGTCCATTACGTTGAGGGTGGATGGTACGACCGTTCGGGAGTCTCCTTGTGGGGAGAATATCAAGTGGACTTTGACTGGCAATGGTGCTAGAAACATCTGCTAGAGGGTTACGGTACTCGTAGTCCCCGATTCTACTGTGTGTCACTGCTCGATTCGATTTTTGTACATATTTCATGATGTTCGGCCTCTTGTCTCAAACGTCAAAAAGCTATCGCCTGGTCGATTTTTTCATGTATATACTTTTATTAAAACTGTTCAATTGCTCAATAGCTTATCAATAGGGTCTTGAGTCATCTGCTAAGATGATTGATCTCGACAGACCAACAACAGAGGGGCTCAGGGTGGCAGTCAGCACCCGGAGTGCGTTAGCTCGTACCAAAGCGCATGGGCCTGCCCCACCTTCCCGAGTTCTCCTTTTTGTCGAAGCAGGAGTCCTAAGAGTTCAATCGAATGCCTGATGAAATGATGCTACGGTCTTCAGAGTTCTACTTTACCAAGCGAACCTTCTTCCTCGATGTGTCAGATATCATATCAGAAGTGAACGACAATGCGGAGAAAGACTTGAGAAGCCTTCGTCGGTTGTTCTTACAAGAGCGCATGAAAGCACGAGGAAAGCTCAAAATGAGGCAGCTTCTAGGACAAGAGGGGTTTAATCCTGCATTTCTTTAGTCATCGGCAAAAGATTTGAAGCCATGCCCTATATGTGGAGTGACGATCTATCTTTTCCCCAGCTCTCGTGCCATCAACGGGCCAAATATAAGGTCAGAGTCATTTCAGATCGCTTAGATTAGATAGTTGAATCAATTGGTCAAGCAAAAGCTTCTATAGTATCCAATCTGCAGCAGTCCATCCACCCAATCTCGTGCTATGAAAAAAACAGCGGCAGGGCCCGAAGCCAGAAATTGTTCACACTATTCCTATTCTTCTCGGCTAATTGTGAATGCAAAGCTATGATAGGCTACCATTGTAGGTGCCCCTACGCAACTCTGGACTGTGCATATGCAGCCGGATCCAACTTGCTCAAACGCACTCTCACGTGATACATATATCAGTTTCTCATAAGCTGGAGATAAGCCACCTGGAAGTCAGAAGGTATTGAAAAATAAGGCATCGTGCCCAGACTCTCTGGTGGCTGGATTTAATCGTGCTCAATCTGCTCATACTGCCGCTGGCCTGATGTGTTGAATGCCATTCCGCTGGTCTGGACTGTCCACTGATCTACATCTCGTAGGCTTCTGGCCAATTGAGAAGTTTAGATTACCAAGGAATCGCCGATTGCTTCTTTTAGTGGATTCATACACGGAAAAGGCACTACTGTAGATATAGTGGATCCGAACCCCGAATATTTCAAAGTATATGAGGACGTCTACGTTGCTTCTTAACAAGTGGGTTTCTGTCCTTGATTTTGTCCGGCCGCGAACTTGCGCTTCGTGGTTGCCTCGTACACCATGAAGTTCAATTTGATTCTTGTGGCATCATGCCTTCTCACCCAGCCTGTCTTGGGAGCAGCAGGCTTAGTTGGCTTTGGAATCTACCCATACTCTCCCTACTGCGCATATACCTGTCTACGATCTCTCGAAGGTCTCATGCTAGCTTGCTCCGAGGACATGGACATGAGCGGTATGATGTCGCACGGCGCAACCGCTACCTCAGCAGAATGCCGAGCCGAGGATACACCTTGGTTGACAACACTTGCATGGTGCTTGAAGTCGAAATGCGACGATCTCAAACCTCTCAGATCGAAGCATTCTGGGAAAAGCAGAGTACCGAAGATCCTACTGTGCCAGCGAAATGGGGTTACGAAGCTGCATTGTTGAAAATTACCGAAGGTCCGACATATGTGCTGGCCGCGACTGATGAGGATCTAAATTTTACTTCCATTGTCAATCCGGATACATACCAAGCCCAGTGGAACACTTTGACCAGCGTTCAGCGAGAGAACGTGGTTGAAGGAGCTTTTGGGTAAGATATCCATACATGGATTTACTCTATCTGAAGCGGCATTGTCACTGACGTCGGATAGCATTGCCATTCTCGTCACAGGTTTTGGAAACCCGGTCATCTTGACTTGGCTTGGCTACGTCCCTTATATGTCTGGCTTACTCGACAAAGTCCGTCCATTCCTCGTGTATCCCAGCTTGATTGGCACATATCAAGTCCGCCCGCTCCCATATCTCATGGGAAACTCTCCCACAGTAGGACAAGGGATCTGGATCATCCTCTTTCTTATACTGAACTTGATTCTCACCGCCATCAACTACGAGGTCAGATGGCTTCATTCATGGTATACAACAAAGGAGAAAGAGCTTGCGGCATATATCTTTAACCGTACGGGTGTCTTCGCATTCGTGTTGCTGCCACTCATGCTGCTCTTCTCGTCGAGGAATAATATTCTTCTGTGGATGACCAACTGGTCACACTCCACTTTCGTTCCGCTGCATCGATGGGTTGCACGCATATACGCCATACAGGTTCTCATCCACTCGCTTATTGCTCTACCACTTTACTATCCCGCCCAAGCAAAAGAAAAATATTGGATCTAGGGAGCTGTCGCAACTATCGCCGTCATGATCTTGACTTTCGCCAGTGGTTTGTATGTCCGACGATTTGCATACGAAGCATTCTTGATCATGCCATCGTCCTCTCTGTGTTCGTAATTGTCGGCTGCTGGTATCACATCAAATACTGAATCGGACTTACATGGGGCTACGAAACATGGCTCTATGTAGCCTGCGCAGTATGGTTCTTTGATCGCTTAGCATGGGTGGCACGGATATTGAAGACTGGTTTCCGCAGTGCCAAGATCACCGATTTGGGCGGTGACTACGTTCGTGTCGACATCGCTGGTATCCGCTGGGGGCTGAGCCAGGCAAGCATGTATATGCCTTCTTTCCGACACTGAATCCTCTTCGTCCATGGGAGAATCATCCATTCTCTATTATGCCGACGGCCTTACTTCAACCGAGCCAGACAAGGGTCAATACCGGGAGGATCAGTCCGACGACTGGTACGCAGCATAGCGACGAGGAGAAATATACCAGTGTTACTGCTACAGCAGTCGGCACTACGGTAAGACATGTGTTGCCTGGGATTGGCCTGACCCTGCTTGTCAAGAAGTCGACTGGCATGACGAAATATCTGCAATCGCGCGATACTTTACTCACACTGCTGGATGGCCCTTACCTAAACAACCCCACCAAAGAGATGCTCTGCTGTGATAGACTGCTGTTGATTGGAGGAGGAATCAGAATCACTAGTATTCTCCCATGGATCGCCAATCATCGAGAAGTGAAGCTATGCTGGAGCGTGAAAGAGTCAGCTAAGTGCCTTGTGCAAGAAGTTGAGGGCGTGCTAAGCACAGTGCCTGAGAAGGAAATCTTGATTGGGTCTCGATTTGATTTTACTCAGTTGTTAGTGGAGGAGAAGGAGTCTGGCTGGGGTAGAGTCGGCGTTGTTGTTTCTGGACCTGGTGAATTTTGTGATGATGTTCGACAGGCTGTTGCGATGGTTGGGAGAGGAAGTAAGACTGTATTTCAACTTGAGGTGGACGCATATTCTTGGTAGATGGTTTCCATGCCATAATGATTTTCATTACATATCATGAGTATCTAAACTAAAGAATTTCCATCAGACAGTGATTGGAATCTTTCCTATGAATATCTTATCCTAGATACTTTTCATCATCGAAGTGTTGTTGTTATCTACTATGATAGATGTCTTGGCCAAAATACTTCTGATCAGGTTGTGATTATCATTCTATGCTATGAAGATTTTGTCCTTCTTAACTCAATTTATCATTACACCTCTGAACCACCAGACGAATAATCTATCCCGGAATTCTCAGAGTCCTTCCGTCGTCGTGATAAACAAAAGAAAGCAAATGTCTCTAGGAATCAGTGATTATATGAAGAAAGCCCCAAAGAAGATGACAGCAGTAAAGATCGTGACGCCAGAGTACTGGAACTCATGCCAGAAAGTGGTCTTGGTATACCTCTGCTTCTTCCAATGTTCCTTTGGCCTAGCAATACCTGTCTTTGGGTCTCTATCCAATAGCTGCTCCCTGTCTGGCATAGTAGGTGGCCAAATTGCGTATCTGATAGGCTCGCAGCAGGCGGTGACCGAGAGTAACCACAACATTGGCGGCCAGAAAGCGTGCGTCAGCAGGTAGATCAGCAGCTTGTGGATATTAGATGAATGTTGGATGCCAATGACCGTTGAGTATGAAACGGCAGCAATGACGAACAAGATGTATAAGAGATGAAGATAGACATCGCAATCCCAGAGAATGACTTTCAAGCGACGGAGAAGCGGTGCTCGAGTCTTGGGATCCCGTTCATTGAGCTCCGATTTGATTGATCCGGAAGAAGAAAATGCCATTGCTTTGCCTCCAAGCCAAGATGGAAGAATGAATGATCGGACGATCGTCATGGCGTGGAATGGAGCCATCCAGAGTTGTGCTCCAGTATCGCGTTGAGCGAGGCGATATCCGGAAGGAAGGTAGGTGATCCACTCATTGAATCGCGTAAGAATTAGAGATGCGAAGCAAAGTCTTATTTGCCATCGTAATTGAGCATTGGTAGAGTAAGCGACAAGCTGTCCTCCCGAGACGAGAACAATCGGTATGGTCAGGAGGGCGATCAGAAGAAAAATCTTGAAGAAGGCATCGATGGCGAAGACGAATGCCGACAATCGAGCGAAGAAACTCATTCCTTTGACGAGAGGACCGAACATGCAGAACTTGAGCTTTAGAGCTGTTTGAAGCGTACCGAGTGTCCATCGAGTGCGCTGTTTGAGATGGCCGGTGAAAGTGTCTGGAACGGTCCCATATTGCAGTGCTTCATGGCAGAAAGCAGTCTTCCATCCAGAACCGAGCAAGAGTGATGATGTGAAGGTGTCTTCGGCTAAGGAGCCGACTGGCCATCCTCCAATGTTCTCTAATGCTTGGCGGCGGATAGCATATCCTGATCCTGTGCACCAAGCGACCCCATTGGCATCTTTCGTTGGCTCCATGACGTGAACAAAGGTATCGAGGGATTGCACAAGCGGGTCATTGTCTGGAACGTTGTAAAAGAGCTGAGGAACAGGTCAGCATAACATCACCAAACGTTTGCTCTGAATATATACCTGAGGCGGGCAGACAAGTGCCATCTTCGAATCATTGATGAAATGTGCTATGATGGCACGTAGCCAATCTTCCTCCGGAATCATATCCGCGTCGAGAGCAGCAATATATTCCCCAGCACCACCGTCTAGATTAGTGACGAAGTCCGTTCCACCTGTCAGGTTCCCAGCTTTGAAATGATGCGGCACACCTTTGATCTTGATCCTGGCGTGGTAGAATACATTCGGATACTCAATGCCAAGATTTATAATTGCCTGTTCTAGTGCAGCATCCTTCCCATCGTCTAGAACGACCACTCGGAATCGATCTTGCGGGTAGTCGACAGCACATGCAGCTCGAGTAGTGTCCAGGACGATGTCGACGTCTTCTCCACAGCATGTCACGAAGACATCGACTGTTGGGACATCATTTCCGCGAAGTCGTAGCTTGGGACGGGAGCGTCCACGAATCGAAAGCATTTGATAGAGTTGATGGAGGAGAGCCGGACCTGTTGTCTGTCAGGCAATGATAATGGATGAGAGCTGAATATTACTCACAGGCGACACATCCTTCAGCAGCAATGAAGAGCCATGCCATGACATATGTCTTGTTGAAAGCCTCTTGAGCAATGAGGGTGCAATGGATGCGATATGCATAATAAAGAAAGTATGCCGCAACGGCTAGGAATGTGAAGATCGGAGACAATCGATAGAGCTTTCGCTTCCAAGAAGGAAGAAACTCGACATCGTCATGCTGATGAAGCGTCTCGACCTGGTAGTTGCTGGGGTCGAGCTGTTTGTCAAAGGATGATACACTTTGGGAGAATTGACTCTGTTCTGGCGGGCTGAGATTACGATCGGCCTCAAAACTGACTTTCTCGTGAGGGGAAGCGCAAGCTGTATCGCCACCATAGTATGAGGAGAGCGATGTACTCGAGAGAGATCGTTGGTGGTAAGCTCGTTGAGGATATTGAAGCAAGTTCGCCGTTGACCCGTACTCCGAACTGTTGAGATTGAAGGTCGATGAAGCTGCAGAATTGTCGCAGCTGATGAATGTCCCAGTACGAGGCCGAAGCGGAATTTCTGGACGCAGAGGAATCTGCTGAGAGGCTGGGCAAGGGTTTGCAGGGGCCGCAAGGCCTGAGGACTCCGCATTCGCAGAATCCTCACTCGAAATAGAATTCAACGGTCGCATTGTTGTGACCTATACAAACCAGCGAAATGAAATTGAAACGAGAGTGGTTTAAACGAGAGCCAAGTTTGCATTAAGTGTGTCTGGGAAAGAAGAGGATATGGGCAGGACAGTACTCCTTTTTACTATGATCTCCACAGACCGCGGACATCGCCACGGGAGGAAAAGCAACTCACAGCCACTAGATTCTTGACTCCATTGGATCAAGTCTGCCTTATCAGTCCCACAACATGGTTCCGTGCTGAGAGGTGGAGTATATGAAAGTGAGCAAAATTGAGATCACTCTGATAACCTCAAGGTATCGCAGGCCGCTTCTGACTATTCTTTGGGTGTGGAAAGCGTCAACGCAGTCGGCCAATGGCGGCTGGACCACTCGGCACCGACATGACGGCAAGAGACGCGTTGAAGTCTGCATCGCTTCCTCATCAGTTTCAGGATACAGGTAAGAGAGCAGAAACCTTTTCATGACCCAGAAATCATCTTCGGACCCATTGGTAGAATTTAGCCCGCCTCGCTTATCCGTTGCGCTGCTGCCAGGGTTGACATTGTACACGTGACACCACTGAGACCACTATTGGGTCCCTGAAGACACAGCTTGGGGCGCTTGGACCATAGCCTGAAGCGAGAAGTCAACCCTGGCAGCAGCGCAACGGATATGGCGAGGAAACACTGACGACAAACAATGATTGCGAACGCTGCCCCGCAATGTTTACTTTGACAATGAGGCTGAAGAGATGAGTCCGAGAAAAACCACCATTGGTACTGGTGCATGGATATACGGCCCCAGCTCTACTGCCAATATCGAGCTTCGTTCAAAGATGATAATCCTAGTCGATGTAGGTGCAATGGCACGGATAAGAGCACCTAGTGCAGATCTGTACCAAGTATAGAATTGATCAAGGACATCCAGACAACTTGTAGAAAGATAAGATGAACGAATTCTGCAGCGGGCGAACCCCAGAAGAACCTTCCGCGTGCATGGCATCGTGGACTCCAACGCGTCTTTTACGGGTCCGGACGCGCGTGCACTTGTGCGCTTGATCCTGGTGACAGATAAGCTTGCGGAAGAGATAGAACCCGAAATAGAAGTCGATACCAAGGCGATCTCCTGAAAACAGCTCTTGAGAAAATATTGCCTGGTCCAACCTGGCATGCAAAGGGTAGGGGAAGTGATGTTACAGGACAGTGGGAAAGATGTCAGAAAACTTTGTCTTCTTGGCTAAGGATCTTCTAGGCCCGATCGGGATGTCTTCGCCCCTTTTCAGCCGTACGTAAACCACATACTTCAAGCCTGAGGCCTCAAGCGATATTGAAAGTGATCAATACACCTCAAGATTCACGACAAGACTCTGTCGATCTTGAGTTTCCCACATGTAACGATTGTGGCTTGAGACTTTGAGATCGAGTTCTTCTCTGGACATTTTCACCATATTCATGTCACGCAGATAGATCCACAATTCTACAGGTCAAGCGACCACTTGAGTCGACAAAATTGATATTAAGTAAGTAGTAGCCTAGCCCATATGGAGGGCGAATTGCATTGATAGTGGGAAGCCGAGTGCGTCTACATCATGGCACAACAGACACGCTTCAGATCTTTGCTGTCCCAACTTCGACCTGATCCACTCCCACTCGACTGACTTTCAGCTGACGTCCGAGCTCTCGACTTCTTGCCTTTTACACGCTGCGTAATCTCATCTGCCAGTCTTCATCGCTTGAGCTGTTGTTCAGTTGGTTCCCATCCACTGGCTTCCATCTCCACACGAACGCTGTGGGCAAGGTCGCAGTCTACCTTCCACTTGACCTCGCGCTGAAGTGCTTCCTGTAAGCCGATCATGGCGTTACAGAACGCGAATCCATGATTGGTCTTTCTGGGACCACCAGTTCTCGCTGTTCGCTTCTCGCACTTCCTGCACTTGCAGGTATAGTATTCGAGGAAGACATGAAGCATTTCATGGAGGAGCGTACAGAGCAGCTTCTCACCCACAGGACTTTTCCAGTCTGGGATGGAAATATTGAGTCGGATGATATGATCTCCACTGTAGCAAAACTTACCTGTATCTTCGCTGTCATCGTAGATTTCCACGGGATTGGTGACGATTTTACCAACAAGATTAATGAAGAAGGCTCTGTCGAAAATTGGAACGCAGTACCATCACTTTCGCTTCTGCTTCGGTCTCTATTGGTGGGATGGGCAGTCCCAGGATACGCATCTCGCTGTCACCGAGTCTGGTTTTGATCTCTGTCTTGGCATTATCCCGGAGAGTCTTTGAGAGAAACTTACCACAATACTTTCCCTGGATTGCATCCGGAAGATCGTCTTCTATTTTAGGATGAGTGCCTGGGTCTATGTACCCTAAGTTGGGGTCCTTGTTCTGATGGTTAGAAGACTTCTTTGCAGTTGTTGGTGCCATATTGTTGAACGTAATATCAACACTTATCATTTCGAATTAAAATGATGGGTTCCGTTTGTTCTCTTATATAGCTACTACTAACCGGTAGTTGGCATCAAACAGTTCTCATATGTTACTCTTCATGGTTGTTTGACTGTTGCCGCAGGTTATCGCTTCCCTGTTTCACCTTTCTGTTCTTCGAGTAAGCACAAAGCATTCTTCTCTTTGTCTCCAATAGATCAGCCTTCTTGTTTTAGTCAACCGAGTCTAGTGGTATCATTGGGCAGCTCAAGCTCCAAGATATTTTTCTTTCTTTTTTTGTTGTACTATTTGACTACACTTCGATGGGACCATACAAATTGTTTGACAAATCTCTATTTTTTTGCTTCGAAAGGAACCAGCCTCATCGGCAAGTTCATTGTCGATATTCAGTGCATCCTACATGATATTGCAAAGGCATATCACCCGCCTTCCCATAAATTCAACTCCCTCTTCTTGTGAGTCATGACCTCTCTCCTCATCTTCTGACTCGTATTCATTGGCTTCCACAGCTTCCATGCCTTCCATATCTCCCGCCTCGCATTCCACAGCTTCCACAGCTTCCATACCTTGCATGTCCGGCATCCTTTCGTAGCCTTGTCTCCCTAGAAATGCTCTTGTGTACTGGGTCTCTGGGGCGAGACTCACATTACGTCTCAAATATGCTGGATCTATACCCCATCCTTGCAACTGATCATCTCTAGGAACCCACCCCGTATCTACTATTTCCATGACAACGCTGTCGTAAGTGCAGGCCTCAACTCTCCACCTCACCTGACTCTGTAAAGCCCTTTCGAGAGGAGCCATTGCATTGACCCAGGGCGGTCCATGGATATGTTTTCTTGCGCCTGTTACTCCGTAAACGGCAACTTTCTCACATCTATTACATTGGCAAGTATAGATGACCAAAAAGGCATGTAGCATTTCGTGTAGTAATGTGGCAATCATGTGTCTGGCCGCACATCCAGGACTACCGTCATTAATAGCAGAGTGCATATTTAGGGAAATGAAAGGCCTGCTGGTAGGAAGAACAAAACCATGGACCCCATCTTGATCGTTGTGATATATGACGATTGGCTCTGGCTTGCGGAGGCCTTTCCGAGCAAGGTTGAAGAAAAATGCGTGGTAAAAGATTCTAGCCCATGTCATTGCTAGCTGGAGGGAATCGGGTTGCGAAGTAACGTGTGGGATATCGGCTTGCAGGGTGGCGATTTCCCATGATTTGAGGCGAGTATCTATTTCAGAGCAGAATGTGTCAGCGTGCTGTTTTATTGCAGAGGAAAGGTCCATCTCTTTGTACCTTCGGCCTTGAGGGTCATCTAGGTTGTCAAGGATGCTAGGATGGTTAGATGACTTCCTGGCCCTACCAGATGAGCGCTGGCGTGAACGATAATGATGGCTCATGGCTGTGTTCAGTCTGGAAATACATCTACAACTTGATGCTGTGATAGCCTCATACAGACAAATATATAGGGTTTACAGTCAAAGGTTGTTGCCTTTTTGAAAGACAGGTCATGGGGGACCGAAGCTTGATGTCTTTGTCTTGCAACAAACTAATTGTCGATTCATTGTTCATTCTTTATGCCTTGTTCTGTTCGGTTCTATGTATTAGTCGATCTACGAGAGTTAAACTTTGAGGTAGGGTTAAAAGTGCTCCATCTTTCGATCACCTTGCAAAGCTTCCAAAACCGCGCACTCGGCATATAGCTATATCCCTTCTCATTCCAAGATTTCCTCTGCCGTTCACTTTTCAGTATTCAAATTTTGAATTCTCGGATAACTTAAGCATTTTCCACAATTCCACATGTGATTCATACATTACGTTGCAAAGCCAAATCACCTGGCAGCCGGTCCGACCTAGATCAGCCAGCTCTATCTCCTCGGCAACAGACAGCAACTCGTGAGGATTTATGCCCCATCTTTCTAGCTGGTCGTCCCTCGGGAACCAGCCAGAGGTAGCCATCTCAAGGGCAAGAGACTCCAGCATACCACCCTCGACTTCCCACTGGACGTGATCCTGAAAAGCCTCTTCAATGGCATTCATTGCATTGGCCCAGTTTGGCCCGTGACCAGACTGACCACTAATTCCATTGCGAGAGACAGTATGCCTCTGGCACTCCGTACACTGACAGGAGTAAAGAGCTAAGAATACATGTACCATCTCGTACAGCAGGGTCGAAATTGTGCTTCTAGCCACGAAGCCTGTGGTACCATCGTCATGACTGACATAAGAGTTCAGCGAGATGTATGCCTTTACGATGAAATAGCCAGGAGTACTAAATCCTTGCCTATGCCCATTACTGTCGTCATGATAAGTCTTGATCGGACTCTGCTGATCCAGGCCTCTCCGAACGAGATTGAAGAAGAATGCGTGGTCGAAGATACGGATCCAAGTTGTTGCGAGTTCCAGAAGATCTTCTTCTGAGGTGATATGGGGAATTTCTCCCTTTATAATGGTGAATTGCCATCGTTTGAGGCGAAATCGTCTATTACTACATAGGTCTATGTTCAAGAGTACCTTCTGAAAGATGATGAGTCTTCGTTGTGTATATCATGGTTTCTCATGCACCAGTCACGTGTAATCAACAGCAGATTTGCTTTCAGAAGATGAAGCAACACTTTCGAATAACCCGAATCTCATCCCAGTTTACTACACATCTCTACAATATTTTCTTCAATGACGCCTCAAGCCCTCATTCTATGTAGTTCGGCTGCACTCAATCAAGCTTTGATCAGCTTCTCACAGACACTTTGACACCCCCAGCTCAGGAAACATCCCAAGACGATAAGCATCTCGAACGATTCAGTCAAGAACGAATAAAGACATCTCGAGACGTCTCTTATCTTAGTCTAGGCGTTAAGGCTAGTCTTGTGCAAGGGTCAAGTGTTAGGCACGCCCACAAATTGAGGTTTTCCCTAGAATAACAACCCATCCGCACTTCAACATCTTGTTCCACTAACACGCTTTCCTGCTTTCTGAAGCCAAATCTGCGTACAACGCATTCTCAAGCAGCTGCACAACATTCTCCAACCTTCTACACACAGAAGAAGCCGTTCACCATTGCTTTTGCTCTTCCATTCGCCTGCACGCAGAAAATCTTCTCGGAAACCATCACGATATCGAGACATCTCGATCACACAACCACACTGCCACAACTGAGAGGTCTCACGCAACATATCATTGGGTATTTTTAGACATCTTCTGATATCCCTCTAACATCCAATACTTCTCTGAGACCTCTCGACGCGGTTTTCCTCCTGTATTCCGCATTCCGGGCTCGACAACAAGCACGTAAACAACACCACTCACCACACTACTTTCCCAACCTCACTTCCAAAGTGAACTCCCCGCCATCTTTCCAACTCAACATCGCTACGATGTCTCGCTGGTCTCCTGCTCCACGCATCCCAGATGATCGTAAGTCCCTTCCAAACACTCATTCATGTTTTGATTTCTCCAGTCTAACATCTCCCCTCCCAGCCAACGATCCTCTCTACCAACAATTCCTCGCCATCCCTTCCCCAGGCGATGGCCTCAACCTGACCCCCATCCAACTATGCATCCTCTTCCGCCGCTCCCCCGCCGAACGCTACACTCGAGCCAGCGAAGTGTTTGGGCGTGCCTACCTAAACAATACCTCAGGAGGTCTGATCAAGTCCCGCTTGAGGAACTCGCCGATCATCAATAATATCACAAATCAGCACCTTCAGGCTGTTGGTATGACGAGAGCTCAGATCCCGAGATTTGCGAGTGGTGGTACGGCTCCGAGACCGAGACGACGGGCTGCTATGCGCCCTGCTGCTCCTGTTCGTGCACTTTCAATTGCTCCTGTTGTTGTACCCGCTATGGCTCCGGTTGTAAACGCCGGTGCAATCGTACCCGCTGCTGCAATCTTGCCTGCCGCTGCTGATGCCGCTCAGTCCGAGGCTTCCACTGGCTTGTTCGTCGTAGCATGGGAGCCAAACTTCGACGGTCCGAACTTCAAAGCCTATCTCGACACTCTCGACATCAGCGGCATGGTTCACTTCGGCACGAGAGACAGTACCAAATACGGCGTGATGGAAGTCAATCCCATTGGCATGAATTGGGCTAGTTTTGTGGGTCAAGTTAAGGATTCCATTGAACGTATGCCTGGGTTTCGGGAATTACGGAAGGATTCTCTGTTCAGATTTGAGAATGTCGAGTTGAGGTATTATGCTGATGAGGATTTTGAGGTAGAGACGAAGGTTACGGTTGTTCCGATGGTGAGGAATAAGACGGTTCGCCATCGTGTTATGGATGTTGTGGTTGGTGTTATGTCGCAGCTTCCTAGAGATTACTTCATGGTCGCTGTGGGCCTTGAGTTTAATCAGTAGGTGGCTGTTATGTTGCTTGGATGTTTGTCGGTTGCATGACCCGAAGAGGCTGAGTGGGGAAAGCCCGAACGTTGTTTGAGATACCCTTTCTTTACGACTTTTCTTCTCTGAATCGCTGCTTTTTTTCTTCTTTTTTTTTTTCGTTTTCTGTTGTTCTGAAAGATTTTCCCCTGAGGTTGTGCGATTGAGGTGAGTGATAGGAGTAATTGTTTTGCTTAGGCGTTAGAAGATGAGGGCACGTCATCCCTGGCATATTGTGTTGGATAGCGTTGGAGTAGGGCGTTTGTATGGGTAGAGATGAGATTGCAAACTTAAGAAGACGCGCAACGGTGTACATAGATTCATCAAATTCTGCGAAAGCCAAGAAACTACTGGATCAACTGGTACTTTCGCGCTCTTATAGCAGTATCTACACACTGTAGAGTCGAACACCTCATTAATTTCGACAAACTACGTGCTTTTCAAAAATTCAGAACAGACTCTTGCATTTCCAATTCCCTTCCATATCAACATCCCCTTCTCCGTCCCATACCGCACTCTCCGGATACGGACAAATCTTCCTCTGTCTCCTCACTTCCTTCGTCACATCATCATCCACCCACTTCGTAGCCACTAATTCCTCTGGCTCAATACCATCTTCAACCCACCTCATAACCGCCTTCAAAACATCGAACCTCGCCCCACCACCACTTCCGCTTTCATCAAAACCAGGGACACCGGTCACGGTATCACCCAGAGAAAACGCTTGTCCACCACCATTGATATACCACGGTGCGTCGCCCACGGACCCACTACAATGTAGCATACCAGGCACCAAATAAAACTTATAGAAGCTCGAGACCGGAACCTTCGACGACGGGACCAGCGTAGCCATTACCTGATTATAAAAATACAGACTTGATGTAGCAGGGATCAAACCATCCGCCAGCCCATGATAATGAATCAATTTTCCTCCTCTCTTCGCAAATGGTGAGATGTCGAAATCATCCGCATTTGCATTTCCTGGGTTAAGAGCGTCGCCGAGATGCACGGTTGAGACGTTCCATAGGGAGGGGGAGGACCAGTTGTAAGAAGAAGAGGTGGAGGCGGAGAGGTTGAGGACCATGGAGGAGATCCAGGATGTGCCGTAGGAGGAGGGAATGCTAGAGTCTGTGTTGAGTAGGAATGGGGATTGGGATTCTGAGCCGAGGGGATAGGAGGGAAAAAGAACGTTATTATCGGAATCCGTCCAATCATGGTAGAATTTATACAGGGTTTTGAGTTGTGGGGCCGTGAGGCATGTCGATGTGTTCTGAGATGGCGTGCAGAGGAGTGTTGAGGGGATGAATTGGCAGGAGAAGGGACTTTGGATTATGCCGTCTACGACGCCGTCTTGAGGGTCGCATTGCCGCATCACTTCGGTGGCGATGACGGGGAAGAGGGTGGAGGGGATGTGGGTGGGTGAGGTGACGGGGAGGTTCCACAGGCCGACTTGGAGACTCCAGGGTTGAAGACGGCTGGTCCACCAGGCTGGAGCGGCGGCGACGACACCGTCGAAGTCATCGGGAAACATTTGGACTTCTTTCAATCCCTGCCGTCCTCCTGTTGAACAAGCGGAGTAGTAACTATAAGATATCTTCTTCCCGTAGTAGCCTTCTGTGATGGCTTTGCCGAGGACGACGGATCCGTGCATGGCTCGATATCCCCAGTCTGTTTGTGTCTCGGGGTTGTTCAATGCCCATGAGGCGTCGCCACTCGTTGAGAGGTGTCCAGTATCTGTTGAGAGGCCGACAAAACCAGACAGTGCGCTGGTACCCATGTCGTTCCAATTGATGCCGCCGCCAAAACCACCGTTTCCGGAAGTGAGGAAGCGTGTATTCCATTCTGTGGGAAGGAACAGACCGAAGTTATAAGATGAGGTGGGCGAAGATACGACATTGATTGCTACAGCGCAAAGCTCTGGTAGACCAGAGTTTGGTGTTGGAAATGCTGGCGAGGGTTTGAACCAAGTTCCGTTCTGGGCGACGGAGGTGGCGTAAGTTATGGTTGATTGAGAATCGTTGGGCAGGAATTGGCTGAGAGCTTCGGGAGAGCATTGCAGTGTTGGTGATGTAGCATTGCCAAAGCTTTGAGTGAGTAACAGGAGAGATTGGAGATTTGATGTGAAGGATGAGAACCAAGTCCTGTTCGTTGGAGGGGACATTTCGGCTGCGTGACCCCACTTACAAAACAAAGAGACAATAATCCAGGACTGGATTGATGGTTTGAGGAGATACATGATCAAATGGAAAGAAGGATAAAGATATACACTCTAAGTAATTGAGATTAATAGTTGCCGCCTATACATGCCGCCTGCTTGAGTGGAGTAAATAAAGTACCGAAGTGATGAAGGAAGATCGTTCCTGGCGGGGTAAATATGCGATGCCAGGGAATTTGCGGGGGATGTGGGGCGGAAGAATAACCTTCCTGGTAGATCGGATTTCCCCCATGAAGTTCAAGATGAAAGAATGATGAGATGAACCTCAATTTAGTTCAAAACAACACTTCGTCATTGATGCATTAAGATCTATTTTTCATCTCGTGTATGGTACTCTCACAGCCTCGACTTGTTCTCCTGCTCCGATACCTGCGTGATGAGCTTTCCCTTCTTGACTGCACTCTCGATATTCTCCAAGACCAGTAACTCCATGTTTCTCTGTTTCGTTGTTAGTGATAGAACAGGGAATAGCTAACTGAACGCCGAGGGGACTTAAAAGAGGGGAACATACCTGTGTCTCCACTGTTGCAGTGCCAATATGCGGCAGCAAAACCACATTGGGGTTATTCAACAGCCCCTCATTAATCTTTGGCTCCTCCTCATAAACATCCAACCCCGCGCTGAACACCTTGCCATCTGCCAATGCATCGACAAGCGCCTGTTCATCCACCAACTTTCCTCTCGCAGTATTGACCAACACAACACCCTTCTTCATTAGCGCAAACTCCTTCTTCCCGATAATGCCTACGGTCTCCTTCCTCAAACTGCAGTTCAGACTCAACACATCCGCGTTCTTCAAAAGCTCTTCAAAGCTGACATATTTCGCGTTCAGGGACTTTTCGATTTCGGGAGAGAGCTGCGAACGGTTGTGGTAGTAGATTGTCATTCCGAATGCGCGACCCCGAGCAGCGACTTCTCGACCGATTCCTCCCATGCCGAGGATACCGAGGATTTTGTTCTGCGGGTCGTGGCCGAGTTGGAAGGGGGAGCCGCGCCAGTTGTTGGAGCGGACGGACGTGTAGGGGGAGTGGATGCGGCGGAGTGCGCCGAGCATGAGGAAGATGGCGATGTCGGCAGTAGCGGAGTTGACTGCTACGGGCGTGGAAGAGACGGAGATTCCTGGATGGTGTTAGTGAAGAGTTGAATGAAAAGATGGATGGGCACGTTGGCTGTGGGATGGTGGAGATGCTATAGGGGCAGAGATGTGCACTGGACTGACCTTTGTTTGTGCATGCTGTTACGTCGATGTTGTCATATCCGGCGCCGTTGTGGCAGATATACTTCAGACTCGCAGGTAATTTGTCGACGAGTTCTTGGTCGAATTCTCCTGTGATCTGGACATGCCATCAGCCACTGCCTCTCCCGTCTCCGTATATGCTCCGCAGGGCTGGTTGGTGTAGCGCAACATACCTTCGTAGATTCATTACTTCGGTACAATGCGACAACGTCGTCATAGCTCCCACTTTCGAGTTCCTTAATGAAATCTGCGCGCGTTTTCGAGCCTGCGAATTCCTGTTGGTTGGTGAATTAGCAGGCGGAAAATTTCTGGGAGGGACGGAGTTATGTACTTTTAACGTTGCAAAGCTGGAGAATTCAGACCATTCTTTTTGGGCGTGGGTGAGGTCGCCGATCAGGAGGAGAGATTGTTTGGACATGATGAGGGATTGATTGATGATATCGACCTGTTATTGCTGATGCTGATGCTGACGCTGATGCTGATGCCAATGGAGGACAATGATAAAGGAGACTTTCTGTCTATAATCTGGGGAGGAAAGGGAAGGTCAGGGGGGAGAATGTTTGTTTTCAGTGATGTAGAACACAAGAAGGTGACGAGAGATAAATTCAATGATGAAGTGGTAAGTACTTCGGCCTAAGATTAACCCCGCCAACGAAATGCAGTCCAGGCACAGCATGGCGGGGTAATTCGCCCCATTCGGCAACCTTTCATTTGCCGATGCTGTGAACCCTCACCTTTAAACTATCACGAATGGCACGAAAACCATATAAAGTGCTCACCGTCCCTTTCGCATTGTTCCCGCAAATGATCCTCCGGCTTTTGATGACGGTAATGGAATGCACGCTGGACACGAGCAATGACTTGTTCGAAGAGCTGGCGCCGAATGGTTTGAGCTGCCAATAGCCGGCGGGGTGGTGGTGGTGGTGGTGGTGGTGGTGGTGGGGGCGTCGGGCTTTGACGGTCATGCACGAAGGAGGAGCCCCTCCCCCCCTCCACTTTTGGTAGACCATAGGTACCTAGGTAGGTATCGAGAAGCCGATCTCGACATCTCGATTTTGTCATGTGTTAAATACATACACGGCATTGTCTCGTTTGTTCATTTATGTTTCTGGGTCTGGGACGTCGTTCTCACCAGGGCTGTAGTTCAGCAAGAATGGCAATTCAGATCGTACCATTCCTGCGTTCAGGAAAGCAATTCACTTTACCTATCAATCAGGTTTTGGGAAGTTTTATTTATAGATTAACGAATATTTGGGGACTCTTTTCAGAGGGATTCTCCATTCTTCTCTTCACTCCTGTGATGAGCAAATTATATTTCACAAAGAACTGTTGCGTATTCTCAAAGTCGGGTTGGGAGCTTCCAGTGAGCTTTGTGAGGAGAATCTGCCAAATGCCAGAGTGGCCATATTGATAATAAGAGCTTGAACTTCCTAAAGAGCTGGGGTCTGGTAACACTTAAGCTTCGCCACTCTATCTTATTTTCTTTCTCCTCTGAGCTCTTTCTTCTCCTCTTTCCGGTCAAATCGGGAACTATCCTCTCTGTTTGGCAAGACCCAATCCTCGAGCGAGAAGGAGCGTTCGCGGTCTCTCTCACCGCACTGTTGCAGATTTTCGTGATGTCGCTCAGCTGCTTTACGCAACACTCAGCAGAAGTATTTTGCAAAACCCAAACGATATCATTATTCATATTCAGCATCGCGTGGTGCTAGAAACCCCATCGAAACTATCCCGTATCATGACAGGAAGCCATATTCCCACACCAAACAAGATCCCACAGATACCAAAGAGGAACCCAGCTCGACAAGCACCATCCAGTTTGCCCTTTCGAAAACGCCAAGCTGATCCTCTTTCCCTGCGACACGATCCGAGGACGACAGACATTAGCTCGAAAGACAATGATCGGAAGAGGAGTGGAAGAGTCACATTTGGAGAAGATAAGGATTTGGGCATAGGAGGAGAGATAGAAAGGCAAGATAATGGGTCTGTTCAAGATGAACCATTGTGAGTACTGGATTGCGTGGAGTACGAGCTACAGCAATATCGTACGTTCTCAGACATATATGTAGAACGCTAACATTGGCACAGGGATCAAAGTAGGCAACAGATATCCGGAATTCGCTACAGTCCAAAAAACGAGGCGGACTCTGGCATCGATCTACAACCAATCATTACTGGCTTGGATAAACCTCTTGATCTCCCAGATGACCACAAATCACAGCTTCCGAAACCCTTATCTCTGAAATCAAAACTGTCAATCGATACCGTTGTTGCTGAGAGAGAAGGAAAAGCCATACCCAACACTCCTTCTGAGCCAGCAGCCGCGCCTCCAAAAGCTTTCCTGCCATATTCGGACTCGGAATACTCGGATGATGACGATCATGATGCGCTGGGCCTGGGCGAGCTGAAGAGGAGACGAGAAAATGATGATCCGAGGAAGTACAACCACGATGTCGATTCATATGTGAGTGGTTCTTCAGAGTCTACGGTCAAGCCTGCGAAATCTGTGGTACAGTCTGCGACAAGTATACCGGAGGACATCGCTGCGGAACCTTCTTTGTAAGTACTCTTCCAAGCCATTTCCTGGGGTTTCTACTTGCACCTTCTGAGACGATTCAGATTCCGCTTGCCAGACATTTACGCGGATCTTACTGACATTTCCAAAAACCAGAGACATCATCAACGAATATCAAAATGAGCCCAGCGAGTCTGCTCCTAGCTATACATGGGATCAAGATCCACCACCAAGAGGCCGGGAAGAGTCACTAGACACGACGGAAATGTGGCTGAACGTAGACACACAACCTCTGATCTACACAAAAGCTTTCAAAAATCAACTGCAATCCAAATCCAGCGTATCACGCAGCAAGAAACCACACGGACAATGGCTTGTTGACTTTAAAGTCGGATACCTGCACGAGAAGAAACCAATCGCTTTCATGAAAGGATTCTTCCTCCAGAGAAACAAGATCAGGTCAAACTTCCAACAGGCGATAAAGGCTGTTAACGAAAGTGTATCCGATATCCCCGCTGACCTCTTTGATCGTTATGGTCGTCTCAAATGGCAGTATAAAGATCACAAGATGCTCAAGGGGACGGGAGTCTGGGCAGATGAGCTGGATCATGGAAACCTGTTAATCATCAATACAATATATCTGGACGAAGAATGGGCGGACGTGGCTCTTGGAGCGGGAATGCTTAAGCAAGTGCTTGAGGTGACTTGCCAGAAGAAACTAAACCCCGCCTTCATCCTAATCGACCCAACCTTCTCGACGCAAATGATGAAGGACCAACCAGAGACAGAAAATCACCCCGTCTCGAGCAATGCAGCTGTTTATGGGCATTCGATAAAGTTTCTGCCTCGCCAATCGGGCTTCCGACGTATTGGGTTATCTCGTTGTTTTGGATTTGCAAGTGATGAGTTACACCCCTCCCGGGAATTGAGTGCAGACCTAGATCGGAAATGGGATAATAGGGTTGGCAATCTTTGTCACCAGTTCAACATTTCTTCAGAGATGGGAAGTGAGGAGTACTTCAGATCCGGCATCAGAGCGGATTTTCACCTCCAGAAGCTTGCAACTACTCATCCGTTCCACTGGGCAACCATGATCTTGCCTGAAGACCAATGTCTCCAGCTTTACAAAGACACCAAGAGAAACTTCGACTTTGCCAGACGTAAGCAACACAGATCCTGATACATTCTCTCGTGTTGGGCTGGACACTGCTGATGTAGAATCTCAGACGATGTATTGTACAGGAACGTCCTCCATGTGGCAGCTTCGGAACAAAAAGTATATTGTGTTGACTGGCTACTCAAAAACGTTGAAAGTCTCGACTACCTAAAGAGTTCGCGGAACATTGCAGGGCACACACCATTGGAGGAGCTTGAAGCTCAACTTGAGGCACTCCGAACTACCACTCCCCATTTCCAAGGGTTCTGTCCCTATGCTGTTATCTGCCTGGCAGCACTTCGAGACGAGTACGATATAAACATCGTTGAATGCCAGAGGATGAAATTCCGCTGCACATGCGGTAAATCGGTTTCTTTACTCTATTCATGGGTACTCTAAACTGACAAATAAAGGTGGCTGCTTGGGTGGCTTCATGTCGCCACGAACGCAATTCGCACTCATTTGCAAAGCAATTCAGATTTTCTACTCCCTAGATCGCAATATCCACAAAGACGACGAGTCGCAATGGATCGAACAAAACTCCGACATCCTCAAGTACGTCAAACCCGAAGTCCAAATCAACCTCCAACTCAGCCAGCATCTCCGGCAAGGCTTCATCAATATCTTCTTCCACATCGCCGAAGTTATCGAGAAGCAAAACATCCCTAGTATCGAATCCATCAAGGAGAATTCTTGGGAGAAGGGCAACGAGCAACCGCATGTTCCGGGGTTTCTGTTTGAGGATGGGACGGTGGGGGCGGCGATGCAGGTTGTTTTTGAGGGGGCGAGGGATTGTGATGTGTGGGCGGGGAGTGGGGATTTTGAGGGGGTGTTTGGAGTGGAGTGTGGGAGGCTGGTGGTGTGTAGGAATGATCATGAGTGGGAATTGGTGGCGAGGATGTGTGGATTAAGGGAGTTGGGGACGTGGGAAGGGGAGGTGGGAAGGGATGTTTGATGTTTGTGAGGAATGGTGATGAGGTGTGAAGTGATAGCTGTGTACATTAGAATCGTATAATTTTCTGGCCAGGCAGAGTGAACGTGGTGTATTGTTGCGAGACTCAGAGAATGTGAGAGGATTGAGGTCGGCGGAGAGACTGAGATGGATAACCAGAGGGAACATAGATGGTAGTGCCCAAAGCAGAACGCCTCATGCGCGGAATTTTCCATCACAGGGTGATATACGATTCCAAGCTCAGAGATGAAAGACTGAATATGGTAAAAAAAAAAAAAAAAAGG
>JGI24512J20087_1000337_pt1 | contig 26977 bp, 21 predicted proteins | sample LinPmetageLP35_FD_20087 | JGI IMG/M metagenome (IMG submission 20087) | reverse complement strand
TCTAATCCTACGACAGCTCCAGGAGGGCAAAAGTCTGCAGCACATCTATAAAACATTGAAAGGAGATGCGGCACCAGTACAGTCGGCTGGGACAGTTGATGTGCCTGGGATAGGGAGCTCAGAGCACAGTCTTCAGAGAGAGGAAGCTGGGTATCTGCATTGATAGCGGCAGCAGATGATCCCGACAAGTTCCATATAACTACAGAGTTGGCATCAGGTAGCAAGGGATTTGGAGAGAAAAATACCTCGAGTAGTAACGACCACATGGACAGCAGTAGTCTTCTCGCTGTGCAAAAAGAGTTTCCTACATCGCAATGTAAGTGTTGCATTTCGCAGGAACGGAGGGAAAGGACCAGCCAGTGGTTGTCTTGCTTGATATTCTGAGTATTGCAGAAATTTCTTCAGCTTTGTTGTTCTGTCCTGGTCGCTCTACCAGAATCCAATAACAACAGTTTACATTATTGAATTCATCGACAATGCCGGCTTGATACAGTGCTCAGTCCTCGACTTCCATACCTGCCTGCTCGTCCATCTGCTCGTCCATCTGCTCATCCATCTTCAACTTCCCGTATTCGCTTGAGCTTTACTTCATATCTCCAGTGGCTAGAATACACACTCACTTTCCAGCCAGCTAGTACAGTCCTTCCTTCTCCAGACCAGATTTGGTCCGGACCAGAAATCGCTCCATACAACCAACCACGCTTCCATGGTTGCGTCGATGCTGATAAGCTGCTTACGGTAATGCACTCTAAGCAGCTTCAGAAAGAGGGCACGAGGCAATGGCAGCACTTCTGGTCGAGAAAGGGGTCATTACAGGGAACATAGTTTAACAAGGTGCATGTTAGAAAGGTAATCAATATCTGATTAGGACTACTGTATATCACGATCAACAAATCAATCACAGGCCGAATGATTCGCTGGAGATGTCCCGAGGACAGGTCATGGTCAGTAGTCAGTATTTCACTTTGTTCACTAACCATTCTCTCCACTTATATGTTGTTTTGCCACGGCTCTCCTTCATGTCCTACTGTAATCAAACGATAGCCATTTGATTTTTCTGCTTTTTAGTTTCGTTTTGGAGAAACAGGTCAGGATGGCGCCGGAGCACGCGCTCGGTGGTTAAGGAGAGTAAGGTGGCAGCAGGACGATAAGGGATATGTGAGGTTTGGTGCCATCTAATCTGTCTTGGGGAGATGTTGGCCTGCGTAAGATGAAGAGCTGTTCATTTATGCGCAAACAAATAAGATTCAACCAGCCTTGTATTGTACATCAAAGCTTTTGCAGATACAATTTGTGAACAGACGCCGTATATACAATTGCGGATCACCAACACGCAATGGCTGAAGCATGATGGATGGGATTGAAAGCCAACGGACAGAGAGAATCATTGTTTCACCTTGATATGGGGAATTTAAAAGTTTCTCTCCGTGTCCAACTCTGCAGTATGTTTGATCAATTGGTCTTGCTATTGTGCCGACGATGCTCGAGCTGTTGCAGACCACTCCTAAATGCTAAGCAAACTCTTTTCGGATAGCCGGTCAGAGATTGCAAGCGGCCCACAATGGATAGGTGGGGGGCGATGACTTGCATCCATGGCGGGTTTCTAGCACTTCGGTGGGATTCCTAATGGTAAGGAGTATGTAGGTGGAATTATCACAGACTATGAAAATCTAATGATTTGCTAGGTGGGGTAAAAACTATATACAATCCTGTATGCGGAACACCCTCCTTTTCCTTGTTGATGGCGCTCAAACAGAACATCCAATATCACTTCCCATATAGCAAGGTTAAGGATCGGAGGATCTTGTTCACTGTTTCCACCTGGTACTTCACCATAGAGGAGCCTCTTCTACCACTTTGGAGGATCGACACGCCTCGCGCAATGTAATTGTGGTTTTCGTTCCATGCCTCCATCTGACCAATCCTTGCAACCCGCACACAATCCGCCACAATCATTAAAACGGCACTGAAAAGAAACTGTCTGTATCATAAGTTAGTGTGGCCAAACAAGTCAGCGGAGCGAACAACTTCCAGTGCAATCCAGTGTCCTCTAAGCAAAAGACCCGATCTGGAGACATCATCGCAGATTTCAATGATCATTTTAGCCGAATCAATGCTTTCAAATGTTAGCTCCCGAATTTCTCGCTCTCCCAGTGTGCATAGCTGTCCTACCATTGACCTCCATAGCCCGTTGTACTCTGCATACCGTCCGATGTCTGTGGATCATCGCACAACTGTAAAAGGTCTGTCTGCAACAGTTTACCTTTTATCCCAAGATGTAACGTATGGATACTAAGCTTCATACCAACAACATGAGCGCACATATCTAAACATTGATGAAACCCTCTACTTACAATACTGGCTTTATGTCTGCAGTTTGTACCCCCAAACAACCAAGAACTTGACTCTGTCTTGTTGCTTGGTCGAAGACATAAATCAATCGGTAGTTTAGCGTGGAAGTCGCGAAGCGATCCTAAGTGGACAGATAAGAGCGAAGGACTTCTGATGTTCCTGGTGCTTTCCCACATAATTTCCCCGAGGAAGTTGCCAAGCACGTCCATACTCAACTGGGTCGCACGGCTTTGGAGGCATTCATACGATATCAACGGGGGTTCCTAGCACAGCACTCAGCTCTGCAATGATAACAAAACCTGGCACATTTACCATTACGTTGACCAGGTATCTACTTCTGGACATGCTCGGTATTTGGGCTTGGTAATGGAGCTGCAGCCACTTGCTTTCAATTAGCACAAGGTGTAAATGTAAGGATTCCAAAAATCGGGCCAACGGACGTTGTGCAAAAACTCGACAGTCTTCCATACTCGTAGCCAACAAGAACGCTCAGGTTCGGCAACAGTTGATAGCGGGAAGTTTGATGCATCTAGATCATTGTGCTGCCCTAGCTGAATCGCCAGATCTGAAACAAGTCAGTAGAATCACTTCACAAACATAAAGATAGTGAAACTACCGAGAAAACAGTATGCTGAGCTTGGAAAGACATTGATATGATACACTGTAATTAGGACCAGGACTCGCATCATCCAAAGATCACCACTCCATTGAACTAAGGTAGACAGCAATACTCGACCTCTAAGGTATATCGCAAGATCAACAGTGGGTTCGTGGGTGTCGATATAAGATGCTCCTAAAGCGAGGGCCAGGGAGAATTCGATGCTCGATTCCATGTCTAGCTTCTCGGAGCTTGTCATTGCCTTCAGAAATTTTTGACGAAGGCTGGATTCATCAAAAATATAAAGAATGTTGTTGAGATTCGATAAAAACGCTTCGAGGTACGAGTCGTACTCGGGTATGACTGCAAAATGCTTGCATGGCTCGATCCCTTCCAAGATAGATTGGAGCTCATCTGCATTAGGCTCACTGAGATGTGGGTGTGTCGTAGACAGCGCTTGGTGGACTTGCTCGAGAAGATCTTCGCAGCTGAGTACTGGAAGAGATGCTATCTCTAAAGCTGGACTGCATTCTTCGACGGCCCTTTTACGTGACTAATTTTTGGCCACATGAGCTCAGGTCAACAGCGAAATTGATGAGGGGGAATGAATTAGGTAATCACCTGGTCGCTATAAGTGTCGAGCAGAATCACCTTGTCCCTTAAAGTCGTTGATACGTGAGCTCTAAGGTCTGAGGCGCTTCTAGCATTGGTGGATGTACAGGTGCTCGACCTTTGAGTAACGGGTATGCGGCGAACTAGGCCTGGAATCCTCATTCCACTCGAGAGACCTGGAGTCAGGGCAGGTCTTGGCAACAAGTCCGAACTGGACTGTCCTTGGAAAGCTCTTCCGCGAGGTAGAACTTGATCATACCGCATGTAACGTGGCAGCGGACTCAGATCCGGCCAGGAAAGTTGGCGAGCGATTGCGCGCTTTATCTTCCTCCTATGCCCAAGGCGGACATTTAATCTTGCGAAGTCTGATTCGCTTATGTGGCGTAAAGAGTCTAAAGTAGTGAAACCACCACAAAGAAACTCGTTCAAGTACTGTGATAATTCAAGCTGGTCCAGGAATTCCTCCACTTGAGCCATGTGATGATCATAGCACGTGAAGTACACGTGAGCGCAATTCTCATGATATGCAAGAATAGTGGCGAAAGGAATGGACTTAATTAGAGGCGCTTTACAAGCTATCGAAATCGGCCTCCAGGTACTGATGGAATCTGCTAATTTGTCGTCGTGTGTTGCTTCTTCTGCACAAGCCCACCAGTGTTCAACTGATGGTGTCGGAGGTGTTTCCGTAGATGCCACAGAAGACTTCTGATTGGTAGAGCCGGGGTGAGATATTGCAGGGTCCTGCAGTATGTAGTCGGACGCATTCCATCCACTGCTGCCCTGTGATGCAACCGCAGTACCTACGATTCCTTCTACCCTACACTTCTAAGATCCTTTAGATCTGCTACAGTAGCTTCTCTTGTGTTATCTACAAAACGGGGTGGTAGCTCACATCTATGGCGCCCTAGCAGGGATCGGTGGTGGCTGGTCGTTAGGGTTGCTGCTAGAGCCAGGTTTACCGCGCCAGTTTCTGTTTCCAACCCTTCCACGGCTGGAAGATTCAGCGCCTTGAGGCTATACTTGGTATTGGAAGTTTGTCGCCAAACCCTTGGACAGGAATAGTAGATTCGATCAGTGCGACGGCCTTCGCATGGGGGCGTTGAGCTATCCTGAGGTAGATTTCCCACAGTAGAGACAGAAAGCTAATATTTTGACCTTCAGATTCCCCCTTCGACAACGCTCAGTAATACATTAAGTTTTCGCAGATCTAACTTATGGACATCCGACCAATCTCCGCAAGCGCCGCACATACGAATTCGATCACGATCACATATTAGCTGAAGCAGGATCGGAGGCAATAGACGCCAGTGGACAAAGACATTCACGGTTTTCACTTTGATCCTGGGAGGGTTTAAGGACTTCCCTACGGGCGCGTCTCTGCAACATATACTGGTCAATTGATACACAATGCTGGATGGAATAATAATGGATGCTCAGGCTGAAAGGCTGCAGTTCAAGAGTGATCAGATCATCCTTCCTTCATGGCAGCGTTCTCCTCCTCAGCTCTCTTATTTCTTTTGGTGAACTTCTCTGCTATCTTCCGTAATCCGGCCTAGGTTTTTTCTCGTATGCAGCAGCATTCCTGCCACTCTTTGCAGGAGTTTATGCCAGTCTCGCCACTTTCGATCCAATTTCGCCGGAGTAGGATGTGTCGACCTAGCGGGAATCAAGAAGTGCGCTGATCAACGACTCTTTTTCAATGATTGCGGAACGAGCTGTGATTCCACCCAAGATCTTGAACCGACAAACCTATCAGGACTGCATTCTTCTATGTGAGACGACGCAAGCAGCTAGTAATATCGGGTGCTGGTTACAAAGTTGCTGAATCAGGTAGAAGTCCTCAGAATAAATAGAAATGCATGGGCAGGCAGAAGCTGACGAGGATGCGATAGGTCTATTCATGCGAGTATAACACCACGGCCGTTGCGTTCCTGTCTGCCACAGACAGGTGCAATACAACCTTCCTTCTTCGTTCCAGGAGTACAGGCCATCGTCTCTGTCGCTTGTGATAGGCATTTCGTTGCTTGTGGTACCTTTCCATATTGTTCGTCTGTCGTGCAAGTACTTGTATCAGACTCGAGCGTTTATATCGGTCCTGCCGTGTTATTTGACCTCCCTAGTCTCTTCCTCCGGTGTTTTCCAGACCAAGTACGCGCCGCGGAAACAGCTTCTTTGTTTGTGCGCGCGCCTTGAGATGTTTGCGGTCTTCAAGTGCATACAACCGCGCGGGCCGAGGATTGTGAGGTGAGGACGATTACGGATCTTTAAAGGCTTTATATTCCCGGTCGTCGACGGAAGAGATCGCAGGTGAGGAAGGTAGGCAGATTCGAAGCCACGACATCCGCAGACAAGCCCAGTGTTTGTAAAGATGCTGAAAAGCCTCGTATGCATAATCGATAGCCGATTGGTCTCAGCCCTTCGCCGTATGGACGTTGATATATGAGATACCGAGGGACTGAATGTGTTGTAAGAATATAGCGATTGGGTCAGGACCGTCTTCAAAAAAAGGCTGCCAAAGTCCTGCAGGTCGCAGACCTCGAGGACTTCGCCAATACAAAGTTTGACTGGTGTAGACTCTTTGCTTTTGATGGAAGTTGAATTGAATGAGGATGGTCGAGGTACATCGAACAGAATGCCCAATGTTGATGCCACTGGATGGTGTGCAGCATCTGTGCTAACTCCGCCGCCGAGAGGTGATGGTCGAGCGTCGGCGACAATATAACCCAAGATCTGTAAGGTGATCTCTGCAGGTATGACGGTCGTATTGTTGTGGAATGACTCCCTAGGAATTCATGCTTTCAATATTGTTGTCTCACATTGTTAACTTTGTTGCATGTCGCACAAAAATAAACGAGTCAGCCCCAAGGACGCTGGTCTATATCCTTGGCACATTGTCCCTAACCAATAAAAGTGGGTACTCTCTGAGCTGGTACGAAAGGGAGTATCCAGCGGGTCTCGTACACCCTTGTTGTGGCGAGAGACCAACTTTGCAATCGACCCACTGCAAACCCTCTTTCGTACGGAAGCCGAACCTTCAGAAACCTTTCGTACAGAATCATCGTTTTTGACGTTTTCTTAGCGATGTTGACTACTGGATACTTGTGTCTGTGCACCTGCTCGGCTATGCCCGGAGGTACTTCGTAGTAGCTTGTGGTATCGCCCATGAACTTTGCCGCCCCATTCCGTGCCTCTGTTGACATGCGAATCTGAAACTTCGCTAATTTGTCAATGTATACCGTACCAGGACACCTTTCTTTGCATGTGTAAGATCGGAGCTCCTCACCAGTTACATCTATCATTATAATAAGCTGGTTCTGCTACTCTCATTATCCGTCTCATTTTAGATCTTGGGCGTCGCAGGCCAGTTGAAGCCAGTGGACGTAGTCTTCTGGACCAAGTTCACTTTCTGAGGATTCTGGGCGACTTAACATTACCAAGTAGAATCTCATGATGCAAGCTTGCATCCGGAACTTGTCATTTATTCACTGAATTAGACTGTGCCTCCTGGATCATGCACGGCCACATTGCCGGAATTCGGCACTGTGGCTCGTGCGCAACGAGGCGATCATTCAGTTACGGTGACGTAGAGCCGACAAGGTCAACTCAATGCTGATCGTCAGGCTAGCACTTGATGATGGCCTATGACAGCCTGGCCGGTTTTCACCATGTGTTGCATATCGCAGTTTGTTAGGCTCTTCCAGCCTTACGGACCCCGGTGCTAGATCGGATTGGACGCTGTCGCTTTCTACTTAAACTTAATTTTCCCGGATTTCGATCTTCAGGTTTAAAGATCATGGGCCCTAATTGGCATCCTTCGGTAGCCAGCGCATCCTTGAACGCCTTAGCTGGACCTCCTATATGGTATTGCGGAAGTCAAGCACTGTCAGAGACAAGACAATCAGAACAAAGCAGGAACACTCCGCAGACCAACTCTCTCGAAACGCGTTTCGTGGAGCAACGGGAGACGAAACTCAAACATGAGGTTGGCGACCTGACTGACGAGGTGGGGATGTTTGGACGAGGTACACACACAATGAGAGCTGGCATGCCACCATGTAAAGAGTGCGGAGGGCAGGGCAGGACTAAGAAGTGTTTAAGCCCCAGTCTAAAAGAGGAAGAATACGAAGTGATAGAAAAATCATTAGTGTAGACGCTGGGAAGATAGAGGTAGCATATCAAACTAGGTTTGCAGCGTTGTGCCAGAGGCACATCTTGACGCAGAAAATCGTGCCAGAGACCCTTTGAGCGAAGAGGGAAATTCTTGCACTTTCGTACGCTCACATAAGGGAAGGTAGAATTCAAGTTGAGGTCGAAAGCTGTTTCGCGTACCTTCGTTGTAATTCCGGTCAGTTGGATAGAATATCGTTATCCATTATCCTGGAATGCTCGGTACAGTGGATTTCAGAGAGGAAACAGGAATTATTCAAGCAGGAATCAGTCGCTACAGACCCGCTGGTAAATTTTACTTTCACATTCGTCGTAACTCAACTAGATTTTAGCAATATCGGTGGGGAAGAAATTCTGGCCGTGCTTCCTGAAAATGTCCTCACCGCCAGGCTACCTGGAATCATAATTACTCCGGAACAGTGATAGGAGCCATAAACCATTATCACCAAAATATATACAGAACATGCTGAAATGAAATGATTCGCGATATCTTTACCAACCTCAGATCCGAGCAATTGAAGTACCTTCGTAGATCCTTAGTTCGTTGTTCCAAACCGGGCGGGATCTCCATTGTAGCTTAGAGGTGTGATGAAGGCGGGGAAGCTACTCGCAGGTGGCAAGGGGTCGTAAGTGGCTCGCCCTATGCCTCCAGGCCACAATGGGCAACCATCACACTTTCAACAACGAACTAGGTATCTACTTCAAGAGCTAATACTCGACAGCCACGTCATTTTTTCTCCCGACCCCCGACCAAAGCATCCTGTATTGACGGTGATAATCTCCACACAAGTGCAGAGAGATCATCTCCATGGTAGCGCAAAGAGATCGAAGCTGAGCATGTTTATGTTGCTCAGTGAGTGACCAACGAGCCCACGACGTTCGAGCGTGGGTGCACCATCGTCCCTTTTCTTCCTCAACAACAACACTTGCCAATCTCCACCACCATTCCAGATTCGCCTCGCAGATTAGAAGTCGATTTCAAAGGACACATATGCCTTCCTGCAAGAGTTTGGAGATCTGCGGAGTTGATTCGATGCTTCTGATACGTTTGGCGACAAGTCGAGTTCACTTCTCCACCACTAAGACCGCCCCCGGACCTCTACGCCGATTGGCGCAAGACCTAAGGGCTCATTGGCGTCCAAAAATTAGTCTTGAACAATAAACACACATGTTGGAAACCACGACCTGAAAATCACCATTCGTGGTACCGATTCAAATCACCCAGAACGACCCCTCTCCAGCTTGCGCTGCATCTGTCGACGACGAAAACCCATCCCCCTCTCCCTTCCCCCCTGTCAGTCGACCGAGGTCCTCATAACGACACTCTGCATGCTAACATCAACCAGCGCCGACCGCCCATTGTATCTTCGACCCATTAAGCCTCGAGAACTTGAATGCAGGAACAATACTGCTTGGGCGACCTTCATATATGCCACGCCGCGCATAGGTACGGAAAGTCGAAAAGCGCCAGCTCCCTCGAGAAGGTGTACACGGCCATAGGAGCCTTATAGGTTGTCAGCTGGTCCAGTCTTTCAGCTACTCGAGCTGGGGACTGCAACGCGCCATAATGTTGTCTGGGAAGGGTGTCTCGGTTTTGGACATGCCTAATAAGGGGTTTGCATCACCCCTCACCGTCAATAAAGCAAGTCAGCAGACAGTTGAAAACCCCAGCAAGACCGTCTCTCCTGTGCATCATTCCCTGCCAACCACGGAAGACCCAACAGAGCCAGATAACCAGAGACCTCGAGTCACGGCCTCCGACGTACATGGAGAGTTTGTTCCAACAGCCGCGAACGGCGACGGCGTCTCATCATGGAGTGCAGGTTCGGGCCGCCAACTCGCAAGTCCAGGCTTTGATCGTGTCTACCCCATCAGAAGTGCGGTCAGCGTAGACCCTACTCAGACTCCATACCGATTGCCAGGTCGCCACGAGTCTTTCCCACCTGGTGCGGCTGGTATTGATATTGCTTCTCCCCATCCGGGGGATCAACACGGCCAGTCCTTTTCCGAACTGCATCGACCACCGCAAGAATCCCGCACGGCACGCCAAAGTGACCATTTAAAGGGATCCGCATCGACTCTAGACAATGATTCAGATAGATACGGCGGAGCTCGAATGCAGATTTGCAGCAACGCTACTTCGGATAACCCAAGTGGGGGCTCAGATAGTTTGGGAACAGGGAGAATAGGAAAGACAACTTCTGTGGGCAATGGCTTGGAAGCGGAGTCAAATTCTGGTCACATAACAGCACGTTTTAAGCATGTCGTCACTGCAGAAGGTATGCTTTTACCTAACACGAAATCTTGCTCTCGCATGTCAAGGGAATCAAGTAGAAATGTATTATATTAATGTGCTCGAACAGGTCATGCCGTCATTACAGGCCGCGATGGGGAAACATTACAACGTTGCGAGGATGAACCGTGAGTTCTGGGCGGTTGCCTTCCACTTAACGGTCGTATTGCAACTAAGTCTTCTCTTCAGTATACACATCCCTGGCGCCATACAGAGCTTTGGCCTGTTGATTGCCCTCCGAGAACTTGAAGAAGGAGAGCTGCTTGTACAAGTGGTCAGTGAAAACTCGCGACAGATGATCGGATACACGCCCCAGGAGCTTTTCAAACTCAGAAGCTTCACCGATATTCTCAGCGAGGAACAGTGCCATAATGTTCTAGATCACGTTGACTTCATTCGGGACGACGAGGCAGATCCGGCTTCTGATGGGCCTGAGGTATTCATCATAACGATACGATCCCCAGTGGGCCATCAGAGGAGCCAAAAACTATGGTGCGCCATGCACATAAATCCCGCCAATCCGGACCTGATTATCTGCGAATTTGAGTTGGATGACGATCGACTGCATCCTCTTGTGTCCCCCAACGACACATCCTCTGAGCTGCCCGGAGATACCTTAGACAGCCATCCAACACAAGAAGAGTACGAAGAAAGCACTCATATATTAAGCAAACCCTTGCGAGTTCTTCGCAGTGCCAGGCAGCGAAAAGGTGAAGCAGCGGCTATGGAGGTGGTCAACATAATGTCACAGGTTCAGGCACAGTTAGCGTCGGCCATAAATCTTTACAGCTTATTGAAAATTTTGGTTGGAGTTGTCAAGGAATTGACCGGCTTCCACCGAGTCATGATTTATCAATTTGACAACGCTTTCAATGGCCGTGTTGTGACCGAGCTGGTTGATCCTCGAGCAACTAAGGATCTTTACAAAGGTACGTTCGTCGTTTTCTCAGGATATTTTCCTCAATGGGTGATCCATGGCACATCTGCCTACTGACTAATTTTCCTCCCTTCACAACACCTCGCTTTAAGACATGAAGATAAATTGTACTAACAAGCGGTTTCAGGACTGAATTTTCCGGCATCTGACATCCCGAAGCAAGCTCGAGATCTATATAGAGTCAATAAAGTCCGTCTCCTCTACGATCGTGATCTGGAAACCGCTCGTCTTGTCTACAGAGATGTGCAAGATCTTGAAACGCCACTGGATCTTTCATTTAGCTACTTACGGGCCATGTCACCAATCCACATCAAGTACCTTGCCAACATGGCTGTACGTTCAAGTATGAGCATATCTATAAATGCTTTCAACGAGTTATGGGGCCTGGTCGCTTGCCATACGTACGGTAGTAAGGGGATGCGCGTGTCATTTCCAACCCGGAAGGTGTGTCGTCTCATCGGCGAGACTGCCTCGAGAAATATTGAGAGGTTGTCGTACACTTCTCGACTGCAGGCTCGGAAGCTCATTAACACAGTTCCAACGGAGAGCAATCCAGCCGGGTACATCATTGCTTCTTCTAACGATCTGCTAAAACTATTTGATGCCGATTTCGGACTTCTTTCAATTCGTGGCGAAACAAAGATATTGGGCAAAATTGATCAATCCCAGGAGGCATTAGCTATGTTGGAATACCTACGTCTTCGTAAAATAACATCAGTTATCACTTCACAAGATATCAGGTAGGTGTACTCCGTTCTTTTTTCGACCCTCAAGCTTTCTCTATACAGAATAAAACTTCCAGGCACATCCACATCGTTGACCTACGCTTGGAGCTCTGAAACGGTATCGGGAACCCAATGCTAACTTTTCTTCCCAGGGTTGATTTTCCAGATCTTCGTTACGCTCCAGGATTCAGCGTCATTGCTGGCTTGTTACTTGTGCCATTGAGTATTTCAGGCAGCGACTTCATTGGTAAGTACACCGAACGCCCAATGCCCAACTCGCACTGCCACACTGCCTGTAGTCTTTAGTCGGTCAATAAAAAGGGGTGTTTGAAGTGCGAGGCTATCTTTCTGACCTTCTTTTTGCCTGATTCAAACAGTTTAAATGACTCATCGAGTATCAGTATTCTTTCGCAAGGGACAATCCAAAGAGGTCAAGTGGGTAAGCACATGTCTTCTTACTCGAACTAGCCGGACTGGCGCTCTATTTGGACCCAATTTGGCAGTTATGGCTTAGTAAGGAGAATCAATTTGACACTTCTTGTAGGCTGGGAATCCATACGAGAAATTCGTCAAAGAAGGCACTGAAGGGTATCTCGAGCCCAGGAAAAGTTTCAAGATTTGGAGTGAGACAGTGACTGGCCAGTGTCGCGAATGGACTGACGAGCAGGTTGAATCGTCTGCTGTCCTATGCTTGGTTTACGGCAAACTCATCGAGGTAAGACTCGTCTTGCCCTCACATTGATTTTTCTCACGACTTTACATCAGATTTGGTGCCAGAAGGAGGCTGCTATGCAAAGCAGTCAATTGACGAAAGTCCTCCTGGCAAACTCGGCACACGAAGTTAGGACCCCTCTCAATGCCATCATCAACTACATTGAAATCGCGCTTGAAGGAAACCTGGACCAAGAAGCACGAGATAATCTATCAAAGTCGCATTCCGCATCAAAGTCCCTCATCTATGTCATCAACAATCTCTTGGATCTGACAAACATAGAGGATGGACAAGCACTAATCGAAGATGAAGTTTTTGATCTCTTAGCCACTGTTCGTGAAGCAACTGATTCCTTCCAAGGCGATGCGAAGAGAAAGGGGCTCGCTTATGAGATTGTCGAGCATCCAGGAGTGCCGAAATATGTCCTCGGCGATCAACGACGTATGAGACAAGTAATTGCTAACGTTACAGCGAACGCTGTGCAGCATACGAAAGAAGGGTCGATCCGGGTGGAGGTCTGGCTCCAGGACTTGACAGAAGACTGTGCCACGGTTGAGATAGTGGTGCAAGACACTGGGATTGGTATGTCAGATGACTTGCTAGACTCTCTGTTCCGGGATCTTGAGCAAGTGTCAACAGAAGAGGGAGAAGACCAACCTCTCAATCCCCAGTCCGACAGTTCTCGCGAAGTCACGCAAGGAAATGGGGCCAGGACTTTAGGCCTCGGTCTTGCAATGGTGGCCAGAACAGTTCGCAATATGAATGGCCAGCTCCGCTTGAAATCTGAGGAGGGCAAGGGCTCGCGTTTGGTCATGCAATTTCAATTTTCACTTCCTAACAATACTGAGAGCGAGACCTCAGATGCAAGCAACACGCCAATGCCATTGCCTGTTACCACACCACCGACAATTCTTGACGCAGATGGAGAAGTGACGCTTATGAAGAAGAGAAGCTCCATCAGGCTAGATCAAAGCGCACACCGTCAGCGCAGTCTTGACAATTCCAGTATACACAGTTCCAGGAGCGGTTCAAGCACTAAGAGCGATGCGAGCCGAAGGAGTGACGTGGATCGGCTGATAGATGCGATATCTGGGCCGTTAGAGATGGGGGAGGCAGAACCCGAGAAGCAAGCTCTTCAGCGATCTAGCAGGGAAAGCGGGCACAGTAGGAAGAGCGCGTCCAGCGTACCAAGTTGTTCCACGGGAGGTTTCGAAAGACCTGGCATGGTGTCACGCTCCATATCCTCTGGAGCTCCCGAGCACTTACGCCAGGCTTACAGAGCCATCAGGATGCCTCAGGAATTTGACAGCCCAGTGCCACCACGTGTCGCTTCCAGGGTACTATTCGAAATACCCGACAGAGAGAATCATAAGTTGAACGAGGAAAGGACCACACAACCCCAAAATCAAGACGCAGAATACCTGCAGGTCTTGGTGGCTGAAGATGATCCTGTCAACAGTCGGATCATCATGAAAAGATTGGAGAAGAGCGGGCATAAGGTGCACCACACAGTCAACGGAGCAGATTGCGCTGGTGTTTACAGAGGAAAGCCTGCATTCTTCGATGTGGTGCTCATGGATATGCAGGTAAGGATACTCTCATCTCATTTCATATTTGACGATTACCTGCAATCCACTTTAGTGCGATATAGCTAACAGTTCAATAGATGCCAATTGTTGATGGACTCACGTCGACCAAGATGATTAGGTCATTCGAAGAGTCCCATCCAGACAGTATTTTGTCTCCTCGGGAGTTGAGTAATGGACGTGTATCCATATTCGCCGTATCCGCGTCGCTCGTCGAACGCGACCGGCAGACATATATCGACGCTGGATTCGATGGGTGGATTCTAAAGCCAATCGACTTCAAGCGTCTCAATGCCCTATTACAAGGTATTGTTGACGATAAGATCCGAGATTCATGTCTGTACCAACCGGGTCAATGGGAGCGAGGGGGCTGGTTTCATCGAAGACAACCAACGTCGGCTCTCCACGCGTCAACAGCCCCTTCGTCGGAGAAACCTGCCTTTGTGCAAAGCGACGACCGAGACAAGACACCTAGCCGCGGAAACAGCGAATCGGGATCGATCACAACAACAGAAACCAAGCGACGGCTGATCCACGATGAGCGCCTTGATGTTCCGAGAGCTATCGAAGAGGAGAGCTCTCCAGCGCGTGAGAAACTTGATGGGGAAAGTGCTGCCAACGAAAATGACGAGTCGACGACGCATGTTAGCATGGATCCTAAGTGAGGTTGTTATAAATCTCCACTTTCAAACTCAAGTCTATATTTCGGGTTTGATTCTGTCAAATTTTTATCCGAGAACTGCCCCTGAACTAGCCTTATCCGCATACTCTGCGATTTCAGCTCGCTTGTCTTGGCATGCCCCACCACTATGCTGTGCTTGGTCGAAATGAGCTGGCGCATCCTCTTGGATTAGAATAGCAGCAGCAGTTCTGATAGACCCTAGGAACACATCGACATTTCTTTTGCTTACATGATTAACTTCTCGTCCTCATAGGTTGGTGTGCGCCTCGGGTTGGGTGTGCAATCTGGCTTTGTTGCAGAATCTAAGTGTATCCAGATGGTGGGGTGACTTATGTATATCCTTCCTGGGATGGTGCCTGTATCCACTTCGCCCACCTGCAGGGCTGGCTATAGGAAGATACAGTTTTGCGGAGAAACAAGCGAGGCGTGTCAGTCTGCAATTCCTTTCAATTAGACACCTGCTGATCGACAAAACCAATGCTGTCGAGCATCAGGGAGCCATTAATTCGATGGTACGCTGGTACTGCTTCACGACTTCTGGGGTCGCGACTGTCAGAAGTAAAATGCAACTACGCAGCACAGTCACACATGCAGAGCTTGATACATTTTTGAAAGGTTCGTCCCACGGTTTGGTTAGGTTTGTGGCTAGCGGAACCAGCGTTGAGCAAGTGAGCACAGCAATGGCACCATTCGCGCAAGGCTGCGATCAGCCGAGTCGATATGAGCATCTTGATCTAATGTCCTCTGCCAGCTTGGAAACGACTTGACGCGCATGCCGTGCTCGGCTACTGATTTCCACCTAGAATACGTATCTTCTGCTGTGTCTATACAAAAAACATGTATGCCCACTTAAATACAATGACGATGGATGGCTCAGCCTCACCGAACTCTTTGTTCACTCTAACTTCAAGCTGTATTGAGAGAAATTAAAGATCCTGCTGTAATATAATCCACTTGTGTAGGTATCAGCATGAGGTACTCGGAGATAGGGTTGTAAAATCGCTACTGATCGAATCAGGAGAAGTGGTAATCTAGACCATTTGCGACGTCATAGAGCTTCGAGCGTATATCAAAGATATAGGCAACATATCTCGTACAATGTAGGGCTCATGAGTAGTTCCACTTACAACAACTATGCTTTCATCACGTTGCGTAATACAACATGAAGAGAACGTCGGTTCTAACCTGCGGTAATGAGAGTCTGTATATGGGAATGAACCTTCATATAATAGGCATCAATCAACGTGCAGGAACAGTCTGTCAGAAAACATGGTAAGCGAGTTCATTCTGGTCTTCTTTAGACAATGATAATGAATCTTGTAACTTACTACTTCACTATGCTTTATAATGTGCCATCGTCAGTATTGTAGAGTTAATGCTGACGCCCGAAAAAGTATAATTCTCTGACTGCAATCACCCCTTTTATTCAGATAACCCTGTACTTATAACCTCCGTTCTGCAGAGCACCAAATAGCAATCTGGACGCCGGTTCAGGGATCAGGATTGTCAAATCCGACCGACAGAGTCCTTGACCAAGCACAATTTGGGTCATGAAGACAGTTTTGATTGTCGTACGAGAAAGTGGCGCAATTTTTCAAAACTAGGCAGATAGGCAAACAAAATGCCACTTTCTCCAAAGCTACACCAGTCAGGCGATGACAGAAGATCGGCTAAAAATGAAGGCTTGACAAGGGGACAGTCAACTTTAACCTTGGTGGACACACTTGTCTCTTCTGGCCATTGCGTTCTAGGCCTGAATGTGAGACTGGTGGACACACTTATCTCTTCTGGCCATTGCGTTCTAGGCCTGAATATGAGACTGGTGGCCCAACCCATCATTTTCTGACTCGGATCGCTCCATGGAGTTGGCACGGGGCTGTATGCGCAATCTGATTGGCTGCGTACTTAGTGCGTCCCAGTCCGGTGTTGCGAATAATCGGGGTCCGAGAATAAAATGCGTGGGTGCAGCATACTTGTTTTGTGAATTCCAATCGATCACTGCAGCCACGTCGTTGTCAGGCCCCAGGAGGACATCGGCCGGTCTGAAGTCATCGCACTCGAGTCGAAGGGGCCCATCTGTCAGAGCCGAACACCTTGACGCACAGTCTTTGTGCAAGCGGCCCAATTGTTTCGAAGGATTTGATAGATAGTCGTCGGACTTGTTAGCAATATTCGAAATACTTGACGAGCCGACATACGGGAGTACATGTCCCGAAAGTTGGAGACGAGACCGTTGTGTTGAAAGATGAGTTGTGCAGTCCACTGCCGGATCATTGGTGATGATGATGATGATAATGAAGGTCTATTCTCCTGAGCTACCTAAAACGTGTGTTCGGTATGAATCCCTACCCGCGCATCGAAAGAGAAAATGCGGTCGGTTTTTCTTGGTGGCCGCATTCGCATTGATCCGATTCTGTTGCTCCAATCCAGTGATCATTAGTATACTAATCACGATGCTAGAGGACGTTATGTCACTGTCAGGAACTAGCCTGACACTATGAAGTCTACCGGACTCCTTGGCATCTTTAGAACAAACGGCGGCGGACAACTTTCAGTCAACAGTTAGCTGTCCCCTCTTCTCCCATCTCGTCACAATCCTCAGTCTAAACACTACTGCAACACATCCTCATCGCGTTCTTTACGTCGATCATTCGTTCTCCGGCCTTGACATCAATCACAAGTCCGAGTCAAGTCACCCCTATAGCATCCTTCCATGATCGCAAATCTTCCCAAGAACATGCCGCCCCTGCAAATGGGAAATCTACCAACCATGGATTCTATCGAGCCAATGGGTGGCTTGTTTAGCTTCCAAACCAGCTAGAAGATTATAGCGCTGTGCCCTACGACATCTTAATATAAGCTCAAAGATGGGCCTACCAGAAAGCTCCTGATAGCCCGGCATTGAAAGAACAGAGGTGCCTTGGAGGAACTCTCTATTGAGTCTCCCAAAAGGACTGAGGCTGAGACCTTTTCTTCAACATCATTTTGTTAAGATATCCGAACCCCCTCAAATCTCGTTCATCTCCTTCCCTTACCTTTTTGCTATAGCCATGCCTAGACCTGAGCGGAGCCTAGGATGCTATCGGTGTCGGTCCATGAAGTTGAAGGTATGTTACCAAATTCCCCCACCGAGCCATTCAACGTTATGACTGCCGATACTAACGATTGACAAGTGTGATCAAGAACACCCTGAATGTAAACGTTGCCAAAGGGTAAAAGTTACATGTCCTGGATACAGACACGAGAACGATCTCATATTCATCGATGTCAGCAACCGCATGCGAGACCAAGGAGCTGCGCGGTGGCCACAACATTCGACAAACGGCGCAATCGGAAGTGCCAGAGGAACAGTGGAACGTCCCCGAAAGCAGTGGAACATAAGTTTGTCGTCAACATCGCCGCCACCCTTCACATTTCTTCCCAAGACGGATTGGAACCAGCACGCATTATGTCGTTTCATGTCCGAGTTTACGATGCGTACGAATGACTTGAAAAGGAACCCTGGATTTCTGCATAACCTGCCAGAGCTGCATTGCGAAGCAAGCGGCCGAGATCCCTTACTGGACCATGCTGTTATGGCAGTTTCCTTAGTGCACCAGAGTAATCAGACTGGATCGTATGATGCAGCACGGCAAGCGAGGAATTTTTATGGTGTTTCTATATCGCTCTTGAACGATGAATTATCCAGGGGAAATTTGAAAAGCGAGTCCACACTTATTGCAGTCTTGTTCCTTAATTTCTACCAGGTATGCCGAAAAGCGATTTGCAATAGAGCCGGAATTGAATACGGCATAGGTATTCAGCGATGAGCATCCAACATCAGATGTGGTGAGTAGCATATTTACATCTCCTCGGTCCCTTGCACGTTCAGTCTTAAGAGCTTATTTTTCAATCATCAGTGGAGCATACACTCTGATGCCCTCGGTCTGCTTCTCCGTACGCGTGGGACTTCTTGCCAATTTATCGACCCGAGAGTTGGAGGTATCGCCCGAGCTGCTGTGTACATAGCAGTGAGTTCACTCCTTTCCGAGCATACAAACGCTAAATTTCGTTCGGATGTACCGCAATCTGACAAGGAGGGTGTTACCGGGCTCCGAAGTGACGCTCTTTGAAGAATTTTTGGAGTCATACAAAGAAACCACATGGGGCGAAACCACGCTTGCACTTGCAAGTATTACACGACTTCTATGCCGGTGTGATGATCTACTTGCAAGGAAACCGATAGAAGGTCGGGCCAGCCTTGCGCTGTTGGAGCTGATATGTCGTTTCAAAGAAGAAGGTTGGCGATATCCCGAATGGTACGGCTCCGTCACTGTAGATGCCTATCGCCTAGAAGATAGTTTCTTCGACGTGATATGGGTCAATAGCCGGCGCGCCTCACTTATCACCCTCCTGCAAAGCCTCGTCGACCTCACTCTCCGCACCCACCTACATAGCGACTTAGAGCACCGCCTGAAAGAGATGAGTCGGTTGAGACACAGAGCAGAAGAGACCATCCAGACCATGGCAAATGAGATATCGATTAGTACAACGGCTTTGCTGGCTGAGTTTGAAAAGAAGAGGATGAAGGCGTGCCGTGATGGTGAGCCTTTTGGTTCTGTTGCTATTGCCTATTTTTGGAGCTTAGCTCCGTTGGGTATTGCAGTTGGTGTGAAGACGTTAAGTGAGGAGCAGAGGAGGTATATCGCTGGCCAGTTGACTATGGTATGTAGTGTGATTGGTTTGAGAAGACCGTTGAGAGAGCATTGGCGGAAATGAATCCGTGGCATTACAATTACTTGACTTCACATATCTTTTGGGGGATTCACTCTGAAATCAGCGGTGTAAATACTAAACTCTTGGTGTGAAACAAGGCCCTTTGCTGTTTTATTGCTAATCATGATAACAAAGACAACTGGCAAGTCGCCTTGTCTTTGTTTGCGAAAATTAAGACTACAAATGTGTTTCCATATCTGTAGTGCTTCTGAACAGTGTCGGCACAGCTCCATCTCAAACACAAATATCCTCCCTCCCCTCCACAGCTAACTTATTTCCTCAAGGCGGCTGCAACTGCAGCACTCTTCAATGCACATACTCATCCCACCCCTCGCCCCCTCCTCACTAGAAAACGTCCATTTTACCCTTCACGAGCCTGCGGTACGACCACTGCAATGCCCACCGTCGTATGTTCGGAACCCTCTTCCAAGCCTGGTTAGTGTGCCCTGTGGACTGGGCGTCTTCACCTCCCTCAGCAACAAAGATCCACAACCACTGACCTGATCGAACAGATGGTCACGCTCTCTTGCGCAAAAAGTACTAGAGCTCTCCAAAAGTAGCGAGACCTTTCTATATGAAAAGCGGCACGCATGTTTTCGGAAGGAGGACTCCAGCACCCCGACATTTGGAGAAGATACATCTCGTGTTAGGAACGTCCAATGATACTCTAGAGATAGGTGGTATCAAGCAGGATGCGCAATTCCAACGCCATCATGCGATCAGCTGGGTGAAATGGATGGTAAGCGACGCAGTCAAAGTGGTGGGAAGTGGGAAGAGTTTGCCACGGTCTCCAATGAAATTCGCTGGAGGTTGCTTGATGGCCATTCATTAGCCTGATCAGGAACCTTTGTGACTTACAGGAATATGTTGGAAGAGAAATTACTATTGTTTTTTAGAAACTTCAGACCATTGACGCCATCATGCTTACTTGGAATTTATATTTGTATGCGGCTAGCTGTAGCTGTCCCACCTCCAACATGTCCGATAAACGCCGAAGAAATGTCGCCCAGATGCCGTCCGCCTGGGTGATCTTTATCGACGCCCTAGTCTCGGTGCGTCTTAATAAATTATAACCAATTCAGAAAGTAGCAATTAGTATAAGAAAGGCACAAAATAAGAATTCTAAGATTTAACGGAACCTTGTGGCGTAGAGACCTCGATATGACCATGTAATGCCATGAAGCCAAAGAAGATGCTGGTCATAGCAAGATCAACTATTACTAAAATGTCCAATCACAAGGAGAAGAGGGAAGTAGTGTTTGCTAGCGTTGCGATGACTGTGGTCGTTGTATTGATAATGCGTGTGTAGGGCCAAGAAGGCAACCTCCTTCGGCTCTCGTCCATTGTTTCAATTCCTGCCACAGTCTAATCCTCACACCACTAAAGTGCCCGGACGGGATCGTAGTATGACCTTGAAGGACTAGTTTTTGGACTCTGTGAATTAGCAGGATGTCGGCATGCAGGGCTGTCGCGGTAGCCCATAGACCCGATTGTTTCTAGCCATGCCTCAGCACACTGCGTCATGACTGTGTCTAGGGGATGCACGAACCAGAAGTATCATTTCGATGAACATTGGTACCTGAGTGAATCAGCCTGATCTGTTCACGATGCTTGTGTTCTATGGTACAATCGTCTGTTGGCTGTAACGAGGGAAGGAATGGTCAAAATCGGACAACACTCAGTAGGCTGTTCCAAGTGACGTTTCTGTTGCCATGCGAGAGTCTCGATTCTCACCTCGATTTGCGCTTCCTCGGGAATCGTCGCCATATCGGGCGAGCTCCTTTTGTCCTCTGGATCTTTGCGTCGTCTGTGAACTATGCTGGCAATGCAGGTTTCGATGCAATTGGCCCCTCCCATCAGTGTAACGAAACTTATGGTAGAGAAACCATTGTGCAATCCAATTAGGATAGCTATCCTGTGGTGGAGCAAGACCCCAATAACAGGTCGTATATTCATCTCCGCCAAAGGCGATACGGTTTACTGCCTCATCCTTCCACCGCTCCTTGAAATCATTCCAGTTGTAAGGTGGCTTCCCCATACGATTATCTTTCAGGTGCGATTTCTCTGAAATCAACCAGGTATAGACTCGAGCTGTCTCCTTCTATTGTGGGCACGTATCAGCTGATCAGAAATCAAAAAGTAGCCAGAATGTCAGGCATCGGGTTCCAGGGGCAGCAAGACATACCAACATCAAAGCATAGGTACTTGGTGACAGATTAAGGTATCTCACCAGATCTTTCTTCGTCCGACTCAGGCCCAGAGGGAGTAAAGCAGTCATGTCGCGTGTACCAAACACAGAGCGAGCCGTTTGGACTGCAAATTTGGTGGTGCAGCAGTTGGCTATTAATAAGAGGGCTGAGCTGCGATTCTAGCAAAGCACTCATGGCCCGATTCTGCAGCCCTCTTTCAGAGGCGTTGCAATAACCTCGGCGGTGCGATCCGGCATCATTTCTTGCATGATATCGCGGACATCGACGATCGTGTGTTCGATTGCCGAGTCAGACTGTGGTGTGGTTCTACCGCATGGACTTTACTTTGAGCAATCAGGTGGGAGATCGACGATCAAGGGCTACCATGGGAAGCAATTGGCGAAGAGGACTGTGGGTGTAGACGAGGCACTAAACGGAAGGTAGTTAACGATGGGCGCACTAAGAGGGAAAGACAATAGATGTTATAGACGTGCTGATCTGAGCCCTGACGTTCTGAAAGAGGGACATCAAGCGAGACGTATTCTAACATACTTTGTATCTCTCTTTCGTGGAGTGGTACGTTAAAAGCCGCTTAACTTCCTCCTGGTAGAGCCAATCATTTGGAAACACTACCAATACCGAACGTGCGGCAGGCGATGCTAAGGCGGGGATCACAACGCAAGGAGCAGGTGGAAAGGAAGAGAAGACTCTACTTGTTGTTGACCTGCCAGCTGTTACTGATGGTGGTTAGGGGTGCCGCGTTGAGAAGGAGGGGCTTGATGACAGGCCATACTGAGGGGTCTGCTGTAAAGAGATAAGACAAGGAGTGCACTTCTTGCAAATACGCAGAACCTAATGAAAATCGTTATGTAAAAACAACAGAAAAGGCTGCAATAGTTTCGGGTGCCACGAGATACCTCTGACAGTTATCGATATCAGAGAGGTGCTGATACAGTTGGCATACGAGGACCAATTTCAACAAGCAGGCTGAAACTTCCATGTTGCATTTCGGATTCAGTGCGAAAAAGCAAGGAGCGAAACAGCAGGTACGGCACGTAGCGATTTTGTGACCTACTCCCGGCTCTCCTACCCATGTTCGGGATCTGGTTTCTTCTCCAGATGTCTAGGATCAAGCCTTTATCTAAGTGTTATGGTCCTGGGGTTGTCAGACACAATTGGATCGCGTTGCGAAAAGAAGAGTGCTGATCGTTGACCTTGTACAAGTATCATTGGCTTCGACCACGAACGCTCATAAAGGATCACTAACTTCCCTCAAGGATAGTTTGATATTGACTGGAAGGCGCCGCACGTTTGGAAGCCAAGGCATGCGAAGTCCGATGAGCTTATTTTAACCTTGATCGAGGATGCCAAGGTATGCAGCCGTTATGACATCTACCTATTATAGGTACACATTACTAATGATGGAGATGTCCACACGGCACGTGCCAAAATGTCATGGCGGGGGCGGAGAGACGTGACAGGGGAAGAAAACGTGCACTATACCGAGCAGGAGATGTGTGCGTCTAGCGTCTCTAGCTCCTTGTCGTCTGTCTAGTATCGAGTAGTTGCTGGTGTTGTCGACCCGCAGCTGTAACGCGTCGGAGGGAAATACTCCCAGGTCGCCACAATCGTGGCTTGAATCCCGAAAAAAGAAAGAAGAGAGCAGAGCAGCCACCAAGTGGTTTGTAGTTCTTTTTCGCTCCTGGACTGAAATGCTCGGCAGCTGAAAATCTTCGGCCCATGCACGTACAGTCCAGCTGTTCTTTGTCTTGCCTTGTCAGAGTCACGTCGCCTGGCACGCCCAGCGAGTGCAATACGAAAAAGCCCCAGATGTGCCACTGTTCAGCAGGTCTCAACCGGATGCAATATTATACAGGACCGAGTCCTGGATCTGCTTCCAGAAAAGGGGGGAAGAGGCTGAAACAACTCGTATACCAACGGCACTTCCCTTCCTATTGACTACTTGCTGTGTCTCACCTTCCTGTTCTCGTCTTGCTGCCAAGGGGGCCTATGTGTATCACAATTCTCACAGCCAGGTTTTTTTTACAATACTTTGAAGTTGTATCTCTCCTTGCCTCACCGAATCCACCAATCACTCAAATCTCAGACATCAACCAACCAGACCCAGCCTCACTCCCTTCGCTTGTGCTCACTCCTTGGGATCGCCCAGTCTAGTCTGTCGATCTCCTTGGGGCAGGCATATCATCCTCGTAGCGGACTAGAGGTCCTGGATTGACTGATCAATCATTCAAATACCTAGATGCTCTCTTACTATATAAACCTCCGGACGTCGTTATTGGGAGCAAAAAATCAATCGAGCTTTTGCGCATTTTGCGTTCTGGTGCCGCTGTTTTTGAGAGATGTCTACATCCTCGTTATGTACGCCTCGATCTTCCCCTCATTCTCAGGCGTGACCGATTTCTTGGCAGGGAGCTTTGCTTGACTGCGAATGAACAGACGATTAAGGTGTAAGCACAACAGAGCAACTTTTGTTGTCAGCATCGATGGAGAAAGCAAATCTCGCGCGCGTTCGCGATAACCAGAGACGAAGCCGCGCCCGGAGGAGGGAATATCTCCAGGAACTTGAGAGCAGGTTGCGCCAATGCGAACTCCAAGGTATCGCGCTTTCGAGCGAGATTCAGTCAGCGGCGAGGAGAGTGGCAGAAGAGAATAAGAAATTACGAGCGTTATCAGCACAGCATGGAATTAGGGACAGGAGCATCAAGGCGTATCTGCAAACACCTTGCACGGCCGACACGCTAATAGGAGGTCAATATGGGAGCCATAGCGAGGCAGTACAGGCTCTAGAGCAATCGCTTTCGAGGCGCAAACCATGCTGTACAGATGGCACCGAGCCATCTGGAGGAGGACAGTCATACGACAGAGAGCTTCCCGGAAGTGTCACCACTACGCAGTCTACGTGGGAACCATCCCGGAATGCGATATCCCGACGTCTTTCTGGATTCCAACAAGCTGGGAGGGTGGCTTCAATGCAGTATATCACACCCACCGGGAGCTCGACTAGCAGCGCGACATTGGGACACAGCACAAATCACGGAATGCCGCAACATCAGCGTCTCGTACCTGCACACATGGGAAGAGTTTTGAGCCCAGTATCGAATTCTTCGAACCAGAATCGCCAGCATCACCAGATGTACGATCACTGTCAGCAATATTCTCTATCGAACCAGTCGTACTCTTCCATGCAAAACAACTCCCTCGAACACCAATACCAGAACATGCAACAGTCATCATCGGTATACGTGTCTACGACATCAAATCCGAATGTCAGTAATTCTGACTTCGCGCGGCAAATGGTCACGACCATGGCGGGAGTCTGTGACTCACCGACTGTACGAGCAGATCCTGGTTGCGCGCCTGGCATGGACTGCGAGATGGGCAGTCACCGGGTTGTTGATATCATGGATCGATACTCTGGAACTGGGCTGTAACGACTATACAGGTGTGGAGCTCGTGAGGGGCTTTTGACACAAAGCCGGGGGGGAAGGGGATTGGACAAAATTGCGGATACATGGGTGAACTCTTGGAATTATCGATGGGAGCTTCGGTGCAGCGTGAGGTGAGCCAGTTGACCTAAGAGTATAGCAGCTATTCCAGCAGACGCAGCCGAGGCGACCTTCAATATGTTATGTCAGCACTAGACGATAGATAGTGCAAATATGAACCCCCTAACCCTAACCCTCTTGCTACAGCGCTATATACCCTATAAGACCTCCCGAAACAACACGCCCAGCTACTCCTCCGGGGTAGTATACACCTACTCCTACGGCACTTACAGCGCCAATTATACTCTAAAGACCTCTTAGGCCTCTAGAAGTTAGCAGATATTCGAATCAATCACGCTGTACAAGCCTTAATCGCTAGGGAGCCAGGGGAGAAGACTACCCTAATTCGCCAGGCTTTACTCTCCCTCTCAGTAAGAGAGGGGGGCCTAGGCCTCCCTATATACGCCCTATTAGCTCCAGGGCTTTAGAAGGACGGTTGTATAAGATATGAAACTCCCTGTTTTTAAAATCGAGATTTCTTACTTCTAGCTAGCTTGTAAGGTTAAAATAAAACCTTATGTTGGTCCACAGGAGCCATTAACCTTGCCGCCGGATGTTTGAGATAGCCGTACCAGGGGCCGGACGGTAATCGGGGGCGATTCGGGGGCGTTACAGACGCAGGTATAAATACCCTCCTTCCTCACACTCTCTTAACTAGACAATCGAATATACTGAATAACCAATTGTACTTGTTTTGCTACTTTTACTGTCTTTGTGATATCACATACTGGTGCAAACCCGCAGTAAGACTAGGAGCTTTGCTTTTCCTAAACTAACTCTTAGGCTACTTAAATAAATTTCTTACAAATTTAGCGTTATAAAGTGCTTTTTATCCATTTGGAAATCTAGATCAGGATTATAACTGTAACGGTCCGTTATTTACTCGGTGTAAATACAGAAGGCTGTGTTGATCTCTGATGATCGAGAAGTAGGTGTGTCACATAGACGGGGTAAGACAGTTACTAAGTATTGGGTAAAGAATACTATTTGAAGTTGAGCACGAAGCTCCTATCTAATGGCAGACGTGCCAGTCTTATATAGAACCTTCAAGCAACAAATCGACTCAACAGCGGTGTATACGCTTCCGACTTTACCTTTCGAAGTATAGGATGCCTTGACCAACATCAGTACTGCAATCCGGTTAGAATATTTCCGCCGGGTGGTGCCTCGAGTTTCATGACCTTCGGTACTCTAAGATGTTCCCAATTCTAGAACCTCATTTCGAACTCTTCATTTCACAGGCGGTGGATTGGAACCGAGAAAAACGTAAAAGACTAGAAAAGGAATTCTTTGATTGTGGAAATTAGGAAGCGAGAAGAGCACCACGAGCATTCACAGTCCAGCATTAAGTGCGATGTTATTCTCGAATAATGCCAATGTCGAGTAATAAATATGAACAACTTACATTATATACAGAGGAAAATTATTTACTGGGTTTAATGGAGAGATGCTGTCTGTTCTAAGCGTCGTTGCTCTATGGGTTGCTTTACCTCTCTCCTCTTCTTGTATTGTGGCAGGCTCATAACTTGACTTCACCCTATCAAACAAAAGATTGAATTGATTCCTTATTGATGATCTCTGGGTAGTATCTTTTACTCAGTAGCAGTCTCATTGACTCGCTCGGTGCGGTCCTTCTCGAAGTGATGCGGCAGAAGATTCGTCGGCGGCGGGTATGCGAAATCCTGAATTACCGAAATTAGTGAAATGCCAGATATCTGTCTGTCCGACTTACAATATCTGCCTTCACTGGCCACCAAGAGTCGTCATCGATTGAACGGTATGCGGTGACTCGGCCTCGCCGAC
>JGI24512J20087_1000336_pt1 | contig 27275 bp, 21 predicted proteins | sample LinPmetageLP35_FD_20087 | JGI IMG/M metagenome (IMG submission 20087) | reverse complement strand
GGGGGGGAGACACTCACTAACAACGCTGCTACTTGCGTTGATGAGTGTAGGTTAGGCTTGTGTGATACCACAGCAAGAATCACATGAATCAATCCTTCGATCACGGCCACTCTCCCTAACCAACGATGGATGGCATTGTAAGACTCATATCCAAGTCCGCAGCTACTGACGATGGAGTTCATATGACTTCCAAGAGAGAGAGGGACGAGATTGACGATCGTTAACCGTCCTGTTCGCTGCACGATCTTTGTACGATCAGTCGTGAGGCAAAGAACATTGCCCACAAGGAGAGTAAGGATCAAGAGCGCATGATATCGAGTAATACCTCCTAAATGCTTGTGGACTCGCGGATAAAAAACATGCTTAAGAAAATGGTAGGTCGTATAGGTACGCAGAAACCTGATTGAGACTCTCGTCGTGTAGAAAACAAGAGAAAGGGCTGCAATGGCTGCAAGGGCCACGGCATACCACTGAATGGTATCCATTTCCGAGAGTTTTTGAAGAGATTGACATAATATGAAACCGAACGTACCGAGTAGTAGAAACGATGCAGGTTCTGATACAGTTGATTGGTTTATGGGAACACATTCAAACCTGAAGCCAGAAGCTGCCCTGATGTTCAGTATGCTTGCGCACACGAATTGGATCGTAGGTTGTGATCTAGCAATGCGTCTCTAGAAGTGACGCTTTTAGAACCGAAGCCTACAGAAATGGCTTCCTTCAGAAATGGCTTCCCCGGAAGATTCTGGCGATGAAAGGCACAGCTCCGCATGGATCAGGCCAGAGAAAATAATAGATCAGCACTTATTCTTCTATTCGTACTCTGTTTCCGTGAGTACGTGATATGAGGACATACTGTACTTGATACCCAGACAAGACATAGCACCCTTACCAAACGCAACAAAGTAGCGATTAAGATTCGCGCCGTTTTCGATTTTCGGTTTATCCAGCCAGCGTTCCGGGCTAAAGGAGCGCGTTTTCGGGTAGATGTGCGATCAGCTCGACATGCCATCGCCAAGAATATGGAGCTGAGTCTATCGTTGGTCAGAGATCGATTTTGCCTCATTTTATTGCCGTATTACTTTGGTGCACCGGGTGCGTCTCACGACTTGGGTGAAAGACGACGCACGCTACATATTCTACAATGCTTAGATGTCTGGTATTCCTAATCTGAGCTCGCGTTGGTTTGCATTTTATAGCTTGCTTTGCTTTTTTGACCGTGGGTGTGTGGGATGAAGCAGTGCTTTTATTAATGACACGAAATCTGTCTCACTCTTCTGTGGAGTGCTCCTCATAGCTAATTGACTTAGAATTGATGCGCGGGAGATGGCCTCCTGCTTGGTGGAATCTGCCTCGCTCGCATCACTCGATCGCATCAAGTGGGCTGAGGATGAGAACCGGGTGAATAGACTTCATCATCATCATTTGCTTAATTCAGCCCTACCCGCTCGATCCCTGCTGCTATTATTGTATGTACAATTGTAGTGGGCGAATCATCCCTTGCCTCGTCTTCACCGCCCATACAGTCATCCTCATTCAGCAACAGAAGTGACCTTAACCCTCAACCCCTCAGAATCCAATTTCGGCGACGGCAAGAAGAAATCATGCTTGAGCTCAATATCTGAGAAATCAGTATCATAGAGCTCGAAGCTAAAGCGACGGAAGACACTGGCGATGGCGAGGTACAGCTCTGCATGAGCCAAGCTAGAAAATTATTAGATCAGCACTTATTCTTCTATTCGTACTCTGTTTCCGCGAATACGGGCAATGGGACATACTTAATACCCAGACAAGACCTAGCACCCTTACCAAACGCAACAAAGTAGCGATTGAGATTCGCGCCGTTTTCGGTTTTCGGATTCTCCAGCCAGCGTTCTGGGATAAAGGAGCGCGAGTTCGGGTAGATGTGTTCGTCATGGTGGACATCGATAATAGTCATAGAGACAGGCGTACCAGCGGGGATTACGAACTCCTTATACTTGGTTGGCTTATCCGGGGAGATGCGGGGATTCCGTGATGACACGCCGTAAGAGAGTCGGATGCCTTCCTGAATGCAGGCGCTGAGATAGGGCAGTTTTTCCAGAAAGAGCGAGCCCAGTTGGGCTGTGGGATCGGGGATTGCGGCTTCAAGCTCGGAGCGCAATTTGGCTAGGATGGAAGGATTGCTGATCAGATGGAACGATATGGTCGTTAGGGCCCAGGCGGTGGTCTCCAGCCCGGCTCCAATAATCAGCTGAGCTTCGTCGCCGAGACGGTCTATGGATTTCTCGTGTGGCGGAAGATTGCTTTCGAGAAGTTCGTGGAAGATTGTTGGGTGCTGGGATTTGGTGTGCGATTGGCCTTCGCCGCTGATAATTTTTGCAATCTTGATTCGTAGGTCCTTGCGGTTTGATCAGTCGAGGGGAAAGAGATATTTTCTTGAACGATAAGGCACCTTTTGTAGTACTAATATCATGTGCAAGTCAGGGGCCATTTTCTCGGTTACCGAGTCGGGAAACGCGTTCATGATCTATGTGGAGTCAGTTCTCAAGTGTCTTGGGGGGCTTTTGGGCGCCGGATATCCCGCACAGCTCACCGGATGCATATCGGAAACTGGAGCGCCAGATGTCCAAACGCGCTCACAGCCATGAAGGCCCGGTGGAAATTCTCCCTGAACCCAGGCGACTCTAAATGCTTATAGCAGAACCCAAAACAGTATTTAGTGATCACATCACCAGCATACGCGTTAAAAACATTGCTCAGAACGAGTGCCTCGCCAGTCTCCTTGAAATTTGACATGCACTTGCACATGTGTCCACCTTTCTCTTGAACGAGCCCTCGACTAGCTTGCCCTGGTTCTAGTAGAGGCTCCCTAGGTTGTGGACTGTATTGAGCGTCGACGTGTGGTCTGGACCTAATGCCTTCTCGTAGCCTTGTAGCGCCCGCTGGTATATCTGCTTGGCCTCGACCAGCTTACCCTGGCTGACGTAGAGGTTCCCTAAGTTATTGACCGTGTCAAGCGTGAACGTGTGCTCCGGACCCCATGCCTTCTCCTTGCCTTGTAGCGCCCTCTGGTACATCTGCTCGGCCTCGGCCAGCTTGCCCTGGTTGGCGTAGAGGAGACCCAGGTTATGGTACTCACCTGCTAGCCCATCGTCTACAACCAAAATGTTCGCAACCATATGTGAACACCTCGCTGCATGCTGGAGAAGTCGACGTTGTATTAACTATGGCTGAATATCATTCTTTCCAGGGACATGTGCTCCTACAACTTTCACAGCTAGCCTAGCTAGATCGTAATCCCACGCTTGGTTGAGAGCATGAATAGTCCAAGAGTGAACACATCCATGAATGCTATACCCCTTAGACTCGAGCGATTCCTGTGAAGAGGTGGCTACTTCCACTAGTCCATGATTACTCAAGACTCGCACGGCACTGTCGAAACTTAACTCGTCTTTAGTGAGCTCTCGTAGCCATTCGGGGTCCTCAGAGTCGCCATGTCGAAGAAGCTCAAACCACAGATCCTGATTGTCAAAATACGCCCATAGACGAAGTAGATCTGCCGAGAGGGGGTTCCGCTGTTTGATGCTATTAAGTGATATTTGCCGCGTCGAATACAGCGTTCGCTCTTCGTACGAGCTCAGCTCAGGACTTGTCTCCATAAGCCTCGCCCATGACTCCTTGTATAAACGAAGATAGTCTGAGAAACTTCTTGCTGTTTGATCCAGGTATGCTCCAGCAGTAGCTAATGCAAGTGGAAGTCCATCTAATTCCTTAGCAAGCGTCACAGCATCGGGATCTGGTAAATAAAGTTAGAAAGTGCTATTAAACCCAGAAAATCCGTACCTGCCACAAGCCCCTCTCGTCTCGATACGGTGGACAAAAGTTCAAGGCTGTCACGCACATCGCCGAGTTTGCGAATCTGGATTGAATGACCAATTCTGACCTCCGATGACCGTGTTGTGATGATAATTGACCCTTGATATGATTCAGGAAGAAACTTTCTGACATCTATAGCCATAGGATCTGTCGTACCAGGCAGCTTCGGATTATCGTAATTATCATAAATCAACAACCACCGTATGTTGTGCGGCAGACTCAACCATGCTTTAACCATGTCGACTACTTCATCAAGGGTTGTCAATTGTATCCACGTTGCCAGGCGGAAGAGCTGAGGAGTGTTGTCTCGATATGCGCTTAGCCGCTTTGACAAAGCTTTGCTTCAGTGAATCCTCGTCCTTGATGTTCAGCCAGATAATTGCCGAGTAGCTGTCCTTTTGGCGCTTCGCATATGCAGCAGCGAGTTGTGTCTTGCCGATTCCACCTAAGCCGTGGAGAACAACGGTACGGTGGGAGCCGTCACCACTGAGTGCCTTGTTCATCTCTAGGAGCTCTGTCTTCCTTGCACGAAGTGTTCGACGTCGGAAACATCATAGAGGCTAAAGGGAATTGAGAAGTCCTCGCGCTTGAAACCTGATCTAGTCAGCAGCTTCCCTATTTTACTACAGAAGAGACAAGATATACCTCTTGAAGCCTTGTCAATCTCCTCTCGAAGTCGATTCATCGCCTTATCCTTTCCTTCGCTCTAGATGAGCGACATGTTGACCTCAAAGATGCCTAGTAGCGAGTATGCCTTGTCTTCCTGACGAAAGGTCTCACGACTTGCTGCCCACGAAAATCGCTCAGCAAGGCTGAAGTCAGACAAAGGGCTCCCTCGAAGGGCCCTGGCTGGAATGCCTGTTACCTCGCAGATATGTGGTTCTAAGGAGGCCTTACTGCCTTGTAGGTCCCCTCTTTGCAGAAGAAGTCGACTGATGCCGGCGCAATAAGCTCTTGCAGAGTCCAGCCTCGTCTAAACCATTCGCTTTTCCGAAATGTCGATATCCAGCCCTCGTCAGACTTATCAGCCGAATCTGTCCGACGTCGCGAGACATCTGGCAGATAAACGTAGCACTTGGTCGCATCCCGGTACCAGCGAAACATCGAGTTGATAGCCTCTGCGAGCTCAGTGCTGTTCGACTTATCGATACAGCAGGTGTCTACCCAAAAGTATTGCGAGCCGTCGCGCTTCGCTTATTCTCCGCAGAACTGTATCTTGCCATAACCAGCCATCTTCTTGCCGTTGCCATTCTTTAGATCTGCCAAAGTAACCTCCTCCGGTCCCCATCTGTGCGAAAGAATAGCATACTTGGGTATATCGCTCTCAAAGAACTCCGTCAGGCTGAAATCGCTCCCGTTGTTGTACTGTAGCAGACGCATTATTCGAATATGTTCGTAGATCGCAGGAGAGAGGGTTTTCGATAATTGCTGAGCCGTTGAGAAGGCATAAATGCGAACTGAGGTGAAGGTTTGCAAGAGGACGTCGAGGTAAGGCTGGCACCCTCAGCTGAGCGGCAGCCTCGCGGCAATGCCATCTTTTGTGTGTTACTATAGGCGCGCAAGACCGGCCAATCGCCCAGGCTTACCGCAGGAATTCTGGAGGTTATAGGTGGCATAGGATATTAGATCTCACTCTCAATTGGGCATGATTTGTTCTTTTTGGGAAGCTGAAGGAAATGGAAGGTGGATGGCAGAAACAGAATCCATAATCTACCTGCGATCATCCATTTTGGTGCCCGAGCTTCTAATTCTGCCTTGTTCAAATAATCTAGCCTTAAATCTTAGGCTACCATTTGTTTTTGCGTCCGTCATGAGCGCGGGGTCGTTAAGTTAGTCGATTCGAGGTACTGTCCCACCTGTCGACCCTATATGAATTTGCGGTCTATAGCAGCCACAAAGCTGATGACGATTTCCAACTTGGTAGTAAGGCTTTTAAGATAAAATGAGACTCGTTTATAAATATCAGAAGTGATAAGAGCTTAATAGTAGAGCTATAGTCAACGAACTCTCTTGCGTCGTGAAAGGAGGCTGCCCGCAGATCAGGCGCAAGGGCGAAAACGCGAAAATAATTTTCTGGTGAGAGAGGTCTAAGTTAGAGTGTTTAGGAGTAGCTACGGTATATAGCTCAGATAATAATATAGGATAGTTCGACGTGTGCACGGATTTTAAGATATTCAAAGTCAAGGTAGCCCTTAATTTTCTTGGCACGGCGGTGGGTTTCTGTTGGTTGGGCAATCCTGGTCTCTGAGTAAAGTGTATTGTAGTCACATGCCCACGGGTATATAATCCCATGGAGGAACCCAGTTCCAGTCAATTAAGCATGCTGTTATCACTTCTTCTTCCAATCCTCAACTGTTTCTCGGCTCGCAGGGAGGGACGTTACTCCCGGGAACGTTTCTCCTGGCAGCACATGGGTTCCCGGGATCCACCACCGAAGCCAAAAAGAAGATACTGGTCATAGCAAGATGACTTAAGTTAACTTAGTTTCAGCATTATTACGAGAATGTCCAATCACAAGGATAAACCCGAAGAACCGTTGATGTTGGATTGGCGCGGTTAAAAAGACATGATTAAGCGAGGAATCAAAATAATCTAACCTGTCCATGCCACACGCATTTCCATCTCTGGATTTTCATGAGATACACATAGCCGCATAAGCAGTAGGCTAATGAAGCTACTAGAGCCCGCCAGCATGTCAAATGCCCCGTTGGTATCCAGACAAGGAAGGGACAGACACCTTGCTTCTTCCCACCTCAATCAATGGCCGGATATTATCCAAGTATAACCTGGCCCCGTGGTCGGTATCTTTCGATACAAAGTCGTACTTCTTTTCAATTTCATCATCATCTCCATTTTCGCCGTGCTGATTCTTCGACTCTATAGAGCTCATCGTCATCGTCGTCGGTGTGTATCTTGCCACATTCGTTCTCCTTGTTCATCGTGGTTTTACCATGCAGTTTGGGCACCTCACGCAAGGCAGCAGTGATTTTGTCGGCTCCAACACCAAGGCGAAGGAATTTCCAGACACCGAGAGCGTGGGTGCACACCATATCGGACTTAAGGTTTTCAGGCTCACGACGGCAGCTTTAGAGACATATGACAGTAACACTAATGGTGGTGAGCATAATGGTGGTGAACATAATGGTTTAGCATAAGGTGAAGGTACATCAGGTGAAATACGATGAGTTTCACAATGACTCGCTCATAAAGAAGTAGCAGTGCGTCCTATGGTTGATCCGTTAGCGAAAATACCTCCTCTCAAGGCTTTTGTATCGAAACTATTAGAGCTGCCAATTATGCCAGCAGCTAAAAATAGCTGACGGTTACCGCTCAAAAAATCTTGAGACGAAATCGATTTTGAAGGTGACGATAAAGACTAATAATCCTGCATGGACTGGTTTTGTCGATGATAGGATCTTTGCGCTGCGTTGCCCGCCAGGCGAGGTAGGTTTTGGGCAGCGGTTGGATGTGGCGGATGCGCGATGGTCCAAAATTGGCTGCTCCTCCAGAAAATGGCTGCAATGGGCCGTTTTTTGCTTTCTAGTCGGGTTCCTATTCGTATGAAGTATATCCAGTTACAAACTTTCAGATATCCGGCCTAATTAGATCCAACCAAGTTCTCAAAATTTGAGGATTTGATCCCCAGGGCAAATATGTCTGGGCAATTGCAAAATAAAAAGTCCAGAAAGAACACTCAGGAGAACTTTCGACGGCGGAAAGAAAATCTCATTAGCAAAGCAGACGACCTCCACCGTTTGTTTGGCGCAGACGTCTTCTTGGTTATCCGAAAGAAAGGCAAATACTCTGGGTACAATTCGACAGAAGAGCTGGAATGGCCGCCAAGACAGGAGGAGCTCGTGAGTCTTTCTCTTCCCGCCAGCTCAAGATTGTGACGAACAAAATTTTAGGAACATGAGCTTGGGACTCCAGCAGACTTTGACGTTACCAAAGGCAATGATAAGGCGATGTGGAGGAACCAAAGCTGTGGAGATCACATTAGTATGGGCTGCTAGAGCACTGCCGCAATTCCGAACTTCTAACTTATGCCTAACTTAAATTAACTCTAAGTTAAAAGATTTTCCTAAGGGATTATACTGTAAATTATGTAGCTTCAAATTGATAAGTTAAGCCTGGCGATATCAATACGTACATCCCAAATGGCTCAACACAACTAATTCCCCAATTCTCAGGGCCTTTCCACCAGGCTATGGCGGAATAACTGAAAAGTACGAAGCGTAAAAGGAGCAATTGTAAAATCACAAAGTCCGTCAGTGTTCTCACAGCGTGCATAGCATGATCTATTGCTTAGCTACCGGGGGCAGATGGTAGGGCCGGCTCCGCTACCATACACTTAGGATGTGCAGTAACTTACTGGGGGAAGCTGTAGCCCACGTGATTTATTAAGAACAATATCAAAGACATAGTCCATGCTGATGTTTCGTATGGGTCACGAAATGTAGAGCACTTCCTAAGAAGGCCGAGCATCCTCGGTAAGGACAAACAAAGCCTTCCCCCGCAGCCTGAGGACAGAGATGCTGGGCCCGGATGTGGCGACGGAGACTGTCAGTACGGGAGAACACATGCTCCCGTTTCAGGGGGCCTGCCTCCACATCAACCCACTTGCAAAAGGGACAGTATAGTACAGGAACCACTGATGGCTTCTTGACTTCCACTGAAGTCATAGATTCTGTATCCGAATCTCCGCCCGCTAGTGTCTTGGTTTCCCAGTCAATATCAGACTCCACATCGGTCTCTCCTTGAAAGACGTCCTCCTCCTCTTCGTCATCTGTACTAGCATACACACGACAAGCCTTTGGACGCCCCCTCTTCTTTGGCGCCTTGTACTGATGGGGGGTTTCCTGCTTCTTGCAAAGTCCCATGAGGTTGTCAACAAGCTCGACCCGCACTTGAAGAATTTGATCCTCTGTCAGGCCATCAAGCGGCTTGAACAGAAGCTTAGCCACTTTACCTCGCTCTTCGAGCTCATACTCAAAAGTACGTGGAGTGATTATGTCGACTGGACGGATACCCCGCAGTTGTCGGTCGACTTCGGCAGTATGGACGGTCTTGTGAAACTCGGTGATGGACTTCTCGAGCAAATCATCCTTTAGTTGGCGTTTCAAGGTGTTGATATCGGCCTGTATGCTTTTGTGTTTCTCGAACCACTTCGTTTTCTTGGCTGACTTAATGGTGGGGAAGCCATGATCCTTGAGATCTCGAACACATTGAGCACGCTCTTCGATGAGCTCAAGGAGCTTGGGGTCTCTACTGATATCGAACTTCTGCACGTCTGTCAGAGCTTTCGGGGCTCTCTCATGGCAGACCAGTCTGCCAACTGCTCGGATAAGATCATCTCGTCGTGTCGAGCCAAGGTAGATCGCTTGGCAGTCCCGATCGATGAACGACGGCATATAATACCGTTCATAGACATCTCCCCGATGGCCCATGATCTGCCGGTGCTCTTCGGGAGTTAATGCTTCTATGGTGGCACATATTAGCCAAGCTCAACAGTAACTCGCAAGAATCTGCTAGGGAGTGGGATGAGAAGTGCTGAGAACCTACCCTTCAACCGCTTTCCCGAAGCTCGCCGCAAATCGTAGAATTCGAGCTTCTTCTCAAACCCACTCGTCCGCCCGAGGCGGATAAGATGGTGCCGGTGCTTGGAGTAGTCCAGAGCTTTAGTCAGAGACACACGGATACCATTAGCAGTGTGCTCGACGTCTCGGAAAACAGGCCTCTGTGCCCAGTCCTCATCCCATTGGAGACGAATGCGATCGGTATCGGGTGGGACTACCAGAGAATAAACATCACGAAGGGAAGTGAGTTTGTTCTTGAATGCACCATCGGCAAGTGCCAAAGCCAGTATAAAAGTGACTCCGCAACATGCGAGATCCTCTGCCTCGTAAAATGCAAATACTTTTCTGATTCGAATTAGCCAGCTGAGGAGGCAAGAGGTTCGATGTGGAGGGCAATCCTACTCACCTCTTTCTCTTTCCACCAGACCGCTTGATACGCTTCAGGTTGAGCTTCATAATGACGATGGGCGGCCGCCCTTTCACCCGAGGCGGGAATAGCTGGAACTCAATGTCTTCATACCGGAGTCCAACGAGAGCTTTCGGTCGAGTTGCGGTACAGCCAGCAAGGGCCAAGAAGGGCGATAATTGGACCCGCAGACGCTCATGAGCAAACACCTCTGTATCGCGCACCCAGTGGGCATTCTGGAGTCGGCACAGATCCTCCACAAAAAGCCCCGACTTTTCTTTTTCCGAGTCGTCGAGGCCGAACGCAGGCGTAAGAACTTGTGGGATCCACTATCACGAAGTGAGTATGACAACTTAGGAAGGTGGAGATAGGCAAAGTACGTTACGCATGTCATACAAGACGCCTTCTTTCATATACTCTTCTGCCAATCGCGCGTACACCATACTGAGAATTTTCCAACGTGTGGTAATGGAGGACTCCTTCTTGATTCGCGAGTGCTTGACTCGCCAGAAGAGATATGTCTTAAAGTAGCTGGTTTCGCACATCTTGAGGGCCCTGTGTGGATCTTGCATTATTCTGATGAGGGGCGAGCTTGGGTTTTCTTTTCTTGATTGCCTAACAGTGAAGCTGCAAAACCTGTCGAAATACAATCAGCAAACGTCTACGTCAAAATTTCATCCCCGAGACAAGAAACGTACTCCTCCCATTTTTCCAGCTCCACCTCCATCATTTCTTTGGTTCCATCACAAGGATTGGATAATGTGACTCCTTCTTCTTCAAACTCGCGCATCATTCGCTCAATATTCATGTCTTCAATATCGGCATCAGAGTCAGAGTCAGACCCGTCATCAGTCAGAGAATTGTAGCCAGAATCTTTGGTAACCTCAGAGTCAGAATCAAAACCAGAGTTGCCATTGTGAGTAGAATTTGATTTCCGTGCCCGATTCCTCCTCTTCAACTTTACCCGTGATTCATATACTCGAGGTTGTTCCTGTCCGTTTGGCAAAGTTGGGGGAGCTCCTCTTCGGCCATGGCGGAGGGTTTGGCGTTGAGCGAAACGTCGGGGGAGACTGACCATTGTGAGAAGAGACGTCGGATCTGCTAGGAAAGGGACAGAGGCCTGCACAAACGACTGAAGCTGACTGAAGGGATATCGTCGATGACTGTGGCGGTGAAGTCGGGAAAGGACTGTGCTTGATATTTCAAGTAGCGGATTTCCGCTTGAATCTTCTTGTATTTCATGTATGACTTCGATTCTTTGGCTTCCCGGACCAATCGGTAGCGACTGAAAAGCTTGTGAATACAATTCGCTCGACGTTGAACAAGCTTAGCAATACGCTTCAAGTAGCGAATTTCGGCCTGTGTGCCGATGTATTGCTGGTACCGCCTTGATCCTTTCGCGGCCTTGGTCGTGCCGTAGATAGCTTGAATCTCACTGACAGAGCTATCACGATGTTGCACCAGCTCAGCGATGCGCAGGCTGATCGAACTCATGAGCGCTGGAGAGTAAAGAGCGAAAAGCGAATGATTGAGGGCAATGGCACCAAAATGACAGATTCACTGGAATGCAGGAGCAGAGTGATGAATGAGTGAGTAGGTCGATGAGGTGTGGGTAGAGTGGGAATGAAAACTTGAGAGTCGAGGGCAAAGCGGCTGGAATATATACATCTTGCAGTGCGGGAGCAGGAAGTTGAACAGGCAGTGTGATTCATTTTCCACTTGGAAGCTTTCCTTTGGGAGGTAGGGAGCCCGCGGTTTTCAGGGGTAAGAGGTTCCGCCATTTCTGGAGGTAGGAATGAAGTTGGAAGAATGACGCTCTGTGGTTAAAACGGCGATGGGGGACGCTCGCTAAAATTTGGGTGGCTCCAGGTCGGACATTAAGCGAGTGGAAAGGCAGCTTAAAACAGCGGGTGGTCGCCTACCGAAAACGGCAGCCAAATCACCGACATCTAGAAAATTATAAGCTTTTTGTTTAATTGTTAGATTCGGAAAATTTAATTCCGTTATCCTAAAGTATACTCCAAATATTAATAACGTTGGGATTAATCTATTTAATCTAATTATATTATTGATAACTTTTATAACTATTTGCAATTGATTTGCGTCAAATAATTTTAAGTGTTTTTTCATAACGATTTCGTAAGCACAGCGTAATAAATAATGGTATCTTTTTACTTTATCAATTGAATGATGTGCTTTTATTAAAATAAATTTTAAAGTACTTTTTATAAATTTAAATGATATTTGAAACTTTTCAAAATTGAAATTTGTTTTATAATCATATACAACGAAATTTGGTAAGCTAAGATATGTGTTAATCCAAGCTGATTTAAACGCATTAAACATAACTTTTGCTATAGCCAAATCGGCCCCCTTGCAAATTAATTGCGTTGCTCTAAACCTTATTGCTTTATTTATCATATGAAGCACATCTTATTCCCTAAATTGCATGATATTAACATAAATTGTATAATTAAAGTTGATGTTATTTTGCAATTTGAAGCGAAACTTATGCGATACTTTTGCATGCTTTTAGTAATGTTCACACATCTTTTTAACTTATATCATGATATCTAAGTTAAAGTCATGCCTTGCTTAATCAAGCAAATAATGCAATCGTTATATTAATAGATAACCGAATTTATAATAAAGCTTTTGGATTTTCATTTCCATAAGGTAGCACATATTAACCGTTCTTATAAAAGTATCTAATAATTGGCTATATTAATTTAATAATAACCACAAATAGCCCTTTTTTCAAACGATTTAAATGCTTTCTTTTTCTTTGAATTAAAATATTTTATAAATTATTGTAATGTGCACTTATTTTATCAAGTTGCTGTAAGCACACTAAAAACAGTATATCTACATTAACAATCTGGAATTTCATTTTTCCGGCAAGAATATCGATAATGGCGATTCCTAAAGATTCCCTTATACCGATCCCAAATGTTATCCGGCTTTGACCCGCTTAACTCTTATCAAATTCTATATGCTAAAGACGCTATAATGCCCGCAATTAATTAATATCTTTTGTATTCTTATTTAATACACTAGTATCAATTAAAAAATCTTAAAAAAAGCGATCTATTTATTAAATTGTATAAGCGTTATTTTATTAAGGTTTCTTTATCATGCTCTTTAAAATATATACCGCTTTTTATATTTCTAATTGATCTTTGATATCTCGTGCGTCATATTTTACTACACTCGCTGTAAATACAATTATGAAGTGAGATGTGGCATCATTATGTTTGTTACTTAAGTTTAAATCAACATCATCATGTTTTAATAATGCGTTTAAATTAAAAGAATCCGCATTATTCCGATTTTTAGTTTTATCTTAAATACCTTTCGAATCTTATCTAATTTGGTTTGCATACGCTCAATATGCTTTAAACGTTTTATCTATTGATTTGATACCTTTGGCTTTGCGTATAACAAATTATTGTATCTTAAACTTTACCTTTTTTTCTTTAATATAATAAGAATTGTGGCAATTTAGCGCTTGGCAAATGATATATCTTATATAACCTAGCTTTAGCTTAAATTTGTCCTCACGTTTATTGCTTTAGGAAAACTTTATCTTACAATTCAAGTGCATTGCCTCGCCTTTCGCAGCATAAGCTTAAAAGCGTTTTTAATAAGATTTAACATAATTATTTTATCAGGATCTTGTTTTAAATAATATCCTTACTCCTGCTGCAACTTGAAAACCGTTTATTAATGTAGCAAAAGTAAGAGGTGATTTAAATAAAGCTTAAGCAAATAACTTATTACTTAACACTTCTCATATAAGCTTATTATAAAAAGTCTTGTTATTATTTATACTCTTATTTGCTAGGCTTAATTGAAAGCTCTGCAATTCCTTCCCAAAATTATCTAATTATTAAATAAGCGTCTTTCTTTTCTATGCTAACTTATTTTGAAATTATTTAAGCATAATCTTAAATTATTAGCTTAGATATTGCCTTGCATATTTCTTCATCTCGAAATTGGCTTAAGTAATATTAACAAGTTAAGTGAATGTAAAGGTTTTGTTTTGCAAGTAGTTATAATAATACTCTTGCGCATCGCCTCGTAATATAAAAAGAAAAGCTTTATGCTAAATTAATATATCGATAGCTAATTTTTAATATAAGTTTATAAAGATACGCAACTTTGCGTTTAAGTAATTTTTGCTACCGCTGTATTGAAGCTCTTTTAAGTATATCTTTGATAGCACTTTTAAAATCTTTGCTTATTCTAATAAAAGCTAATTCATTATATCCCATGCTAGCCAATTTAATTTCATATATGTCCCAGCTTTCCTCCGATATAATAATGAATAAACACTAATGTCACATAAGTAAGCATTCCATGTTAGCATTGATTTCAATAATTATCTCTTATTTAGTTTTTATTGGAAAAAACAATTTAGGGATTTTTTGCTAAAGTAAATAAGAATTCTCTCTTCATCTTAACAAGTGAAATTGCATTATATAAGTTTCTAGCAAGATTTCCATTCTTGTTATAATAAGACTTAAACAAGTTTAAGCGTTTAAATATGTTATCCCTTTTTTTATTCTTTATCATCAAAGATAGCTAAGGCTATACGTTTCTAATTTTTGCATTAATTTCCTTAACTAAAGGGGTTATAATGTTATCTCAAGTGATTTGAATTATTTAAGGTATGGGACTTTAAAGTGCTTATGTAAAAAATAAGTTATAACCTATTTACCTTAACTCTAGTAATAGGCCAAATTTGCTAGCTTACTTCTTTTTATTTTCATTAGGCTAATTATTGTGTTTAGCTTTAGTTATTATTATTAGCAAAACTATTGCATTCTTTTCTTTATATTTAACGTAAATGTTATGTTATTTAAGGTTATTTCGCAACTTTACCTTTTCTTGTTGTTTAATGCGATTGAAATTCGTAGTTGTTTAATTTTTAAAAAACTTCTTAAAATCTTGAAACATGTACTTAAGATCAAGATACTTATTGCAGGTATATTTTTAAAACTCCTTTAAATAGCGAATAGCTTTTACTTTAAATGTATTTTTTAAAGGAATCATTTTTTGCTAATCTTTTTTAACATTAGGTGATGTTAATACACTTTCTAAAAGCAGTTTTGTAAATTTCATTATAAGTCTTACTATCATGCTGATAATGATTTCGATGGTTTACAAAAAACTTGCAAAAATATTATTTTAATAATAATTATAAAATAATTATTACATTAATCTTTATATAGCAATTATCAAATAATAGCTATTACATTATTATTTGTTATTTACATATACCCTTTAATATAAAATTATAGCTCTTATTAAGATACTAAGTTTTTTCAACTAAATTTAGCAAAGAATTAATATTAAAAAGGGGCCGCATTAAATATTTCACATAAATGTGAAAGCTTTAATATTAAACTTTCAAGTTAACTTTTCTACAATATATATAAGCTTTTATTGTTTATAATTATTATGCAACCGTTAAATGTAAGCAAGCCGGTGGGATTTAGGATTTGTGCTAGTTTTGTTAAAAACCTAGCTTTATTGATTTCCATTTATTTTCTTGTTAAAAACTTAACATCTTCAAAGATCAAAGTATCATTTATTTGCATTCCAATAATTCTAAGCGCATAATTATCTTTTGATATAACAAGTAAACATAAATCGTATGTAAAGGTCTTCATTTGTAAGTTCTTCACGTGATGCTTGTGATACGTGTTAAACTAATGATTTTTCGATTTTGATATGCTATATAATAAAAGCATTATTATAAACACTATTCCTTTAGGAAATTCTTTTGCGATTTCCTTTAATAGTCATATAAAGTCTTGCCAAATTAATTTCATATGTGCTTAAACGTAAGTTTGCATGATATTTTTGATTATCACATCTAGCTTGGGTAAGTGCTGAAAGTGTTGCAAGTATCTTACCGCTGCAGCTATGCAAATAATAAGCCTTTAATTAATTTGCTAAATTATTAGTAATTAAGTTAATATCTCTTTCTTACCTTTATTGTTAAAGGCTTAAATAATAAGTTTAAATTTCTCATATGGCTTTGTTATCTCTTTTTCCTTAACTTTATTTATCATGCGAAACTTGAAAATGCGTTGTCTTTTAAGCCTAAAGTCGCTTTGATGAATTAAGATAAAGACATCTTTTGCTATTAAAGTTTCGTATTCTATTTTCCGAAACATTTGGAATAGCTTGCCTTACGTTGTAATCTTGCCTTTAGCGTAAAGCTTAATTAATAGGTTTTGATCTTTTATTTTCTTTTTTGTTAGGAACGCTTTGGTATTGTAGTTATTATTAATTGTTAGCAAGTCCGCGATATATTTAATTACTAAGAATTTTATTACAAGCTAGCAGGATTTTAGGATTAAGCTAGATTCGTTATTTATTTGCTATTTCGTATCAAGTGTTAATAAAAGATCCTTTAGCAGTTTTTCTTTTTGTTGTTTAACGCTTGAGTTATTTATCTTTTATAAGCGTATTAAAGTCGATTTGAATGTGCATATCATATTCTTTTTAGTTAAAGCTTTAATTATTTCATCTTTAATGCTTAGGAATTTGTAAGGCCCTTTTTATCTTTTCTTTTCCTTATATGTAAGTATAAGATCATTTAAAGAAAGATTATAAACGTATATAATATTGGAATTATTTTAGATACATAACGCATCATTAACTTTTTTAAATGCTTGGATTTTGCGTAACTCTTTTATAACTTTTTTAATTGTTGTAGCCCTTTATTTGACTGTTGAATTCGGGGGGTCCAATTCCGTTATCCTAAGATATACCCTAAATATCAACAACATTGGGATTAACTTATTTAATTTAATTATATTATTGATAGCTTTTATAATTATTTGCAATTAGTTTGCGTTAAATAGTTTTGGATGCTTTTTTGTAACGATTTCGTAAGTATGGCGTAGTGGATGATGATACCTTTTCACTTTATCAATTAAATGATGTGCCTTTATCGAAATAAATTTAAGAGTACTTTTTATAAATCTAAGTGATGTCCAAAACTTCTTAAAATTGAAATTTGTTTTATAATCATATATAACAAAATCTGGTAAGCTAAGATATGTATTAATCTAAGCTAACTTAAACGCGTTGAACATAGCTTTTGCTGTAATCAAATTGGCCTCTTTGCGAATTAGTCGCGCTATTTTAAATTCTATTGCCTCATTTACTATATAAAGCACATCTTATTTCTTAAGCTACATAATATTAACGTAAATCGTATGATTAAAGTTAACGTCGTTTTGCAATTTGAAGCGGAATTTATGCGGTGCCTTTGCATGCTTCTGGCAATGTTTATATATCTCTTTAACTTGCATTATGATATTCGAGTTAGGATCATGCCTTGCTTGATTAAGCAAATGATATAGTTGTTATATCGACGAATGGCTAAATTTACGATAAAGTCTTCGGATTTCCGTTTCCGTAAGGTGGCATATATTGATCGTTTCCATAAAAGTGTCTAATAATTAGTTATGCTAATCTAGTAATAGCCATAAATGGCCCTTCTTTCGAACGATCAAATGCTTTCTTTTTCCTTAAATTAAAATATTTCGTAAATTATCATAATATGCACCCATCTTATTAAGTTGCTATAAGCATATCAAAAACGATATATCCGCATCAATAATTTAGAATTCCATTTTTCTAGCAAGAGTGTTGATAGTGGCGACTTTTAGAGATTCCTTTGTATCGGTCCCAAATGTTATCTAGCTTTAATTCGCTTAATTCTTATTAAATTTTATATGCTAAAGACATTGTAATGCCTGCAATTGATTAATATCTTTTATATTCTTATTTGATACGCTAATATCAATTAAGAAATCTTAAAAGAAGCAATTTATTCATTAAATCATATAAGCATCATTTTGTTAAAGTTTCTTTATTATACTTTCTAGAATATATGCTACTTTTTGTATTTTTAGTTAATTTTTAACATCTTATGCGTTATATTTTATTACATTCGTTGTAAATATAGTTATAAAGTGAGACGTGGCATTATTATATTTATTGCTCAAGTTTGAATTAACATTATTACGTTTTAATGATGCGCTTGAATTAAAAAAATCCATATTATTCTGATTTTTAATTTTATTTTAAATACCTTCCAAATCTTACCCAATTCGATTTGCATACGCCAAATATGCTTTAAATGTTTTATTTATTGATTTGATATCTTTAGCCTTGCATGTAATAAAGTATTATGCTTTAAATTCTACTTTCTCTTTTTTAATATAACAAGAATTATAATAATTTAGCACTTAGCAAATGATATACCTTATGTAACCTGACTTTGACTTGAATTTATTCCTATGTTTATTGCCTTGGGAGAACTTTATCTTACGGTTCGAGTATATTGCTTCGCTTTTCGTAACATAAGCTTAAAGACGTTTTTAATAGGATTCAACATAATTATCTTATCAAGATCTTATCTTAAATAATATCCTTATTCCCGCTGCAACTTGAAGATTATTTATTAATGTAGCAAAAGTAAGAGGTGATTTAAACAAAGCCTAAGCGAATAGCTTATTACTTGACACTCCTTATATAAGCTTATTACAAAGAGTCTTGTTGTTATTCATATTCTTATTCGCTAGGCCTAATTGAAAGTTTTGCAATTCCTTCCCAAAATTGTTCAATTATTAAATAAGCATCTTTTCTTTTTATGTTAACTTGTTTTAAAACTATTTAAGTGTAATTTTGAACTATTGGCTTAGGTATCGCCTTGCATATTTCTTCGTCTCGAAATTAGCTTGAGTAGTATCGACAAGTTAAGTAAACGTAAAAGTCTTGTTTTACAAGTAATTGTAATAATACTCCTGCGCATCGCCTTGTAGCATGAAAAGAAAAGCTTTATGCTAAATTAATATATTAATAGCTGATTTCTAATACAAGTTCGTAAAGATATGCAACTTTGCGTTCAAGTGATCTTTGTTATTGTTATATTAAAGCTCTTTTAAGTACATCTTTAATAGCATTCTTAAAGTTTTCGCTTGTTTTAACGAGAGTTGGTTTATTATGTTTCATGCCGGTCGACTTGGCTTCGCATATGCCCCAACTCCCTTCCAATATGATAATAAATAAATACTATTGTTATGTAAGTGAGCATTTTATATTAATATCAGTTTTAGTAACTATTTCTCATTTGATTTCTATTGGGGAAGATAATTCAGAGGTTCTTTGCTAAAGGTAAATAAGAATTTCCTTTTTATCTTAACAAGTGAAGTCGCATTATACAAGTTTCTAGCAAGATTTTCGTTTTTATTATGGTGAGACTTAAGCGAGTTTAAGCGTTCAAATACATTGTTTTTTCTTTTATTTTCTATTATCAAAAGTGGCTGAGGCTATGCGTTTTTGATTCTTGCGTTAATTTTTTTAATTAAAAAAGCCATGATGTTGTCCCAAGTAACTTGAATCGTCCGAAGTGTAAGACTTTGAGGTGCTTATGAAGGAGATGGGCCGCGACCCGTTCGCCTTAGCTTCAGTAGTAAGTCGAGTTTGCTAACTTGCTTCTTTTTATCCTCATTAAGCTAGTTATTGTGTTTAGCTTTAGTTGTTGTTACTAGCAAGATTGTTGCATTCCTTTTCTTATATTCGATGTAAACGTTATGTTATTTAAAGTCGTTTTGCAGCTTTGCCTTCTTTTGTTGCTTAATGCGATTAAAATCCGTAATTATCTAGTTCTTAAAAAACTCCTTAAAATCCTGAAACACGTATTTAAGACTAAAGTGCCTGTTATAAGCATACTCCCGAAACTTTCTTAAATAGCAGGTGGCTTTTGCTTCAGATATCTTCTTTAAAAAAATCATTTTTTATTGATCTCCCTTAATATTGGGTAATGTTAGTACGCTTTTTAAAAGCGATTCCGTAAATTCCATTATAAATCTTGCCATTATGCTAATGATAATTCTGATAATTTACAAAAGATTTATAAAAATGTTATCTTAATAATAATTATATAATAATTATTGCGTTGATTCTTATATAGCAGTTATCAAATGGTAGCTATTGCATTATTATTATTATTTACACGTACCCTTTAATATGAAATTATAATTCTTATTAAAGTGCCAGGTCCTTTCAACCAAATTTAGCAAAGAATCAATATTAAGAAAGGGCTGCGTTAAATATCTTATGTAAGTATGAAAGCCTCAACGTTGAACTTTCGAGTTAACTCTTTTAATAGATTACCTAATTATTTGTAATACAAATTAACTACTAATTAGTATGGGTTTGCACTAATATATGATATCACAAAGATAATAAAAGTAGCAAAAATAAATGCAATAATAGTTCAATATATTTAGGTTTTTTAGCTAAGGAAGTGCGAGAAGAAAAAGGATTTATACCCGTAGTCGTAACCCCCTTAAAACCCCTCCAGCTACCGGCCGGTTCCTGGCGTGGATACATCAAACACTCGGTATGGGTCCTGTGGACCAACAGTAATTTTTGCTAGCAGCTAAAAAGATATTATTATTATCGCTACGACTTTTATCAATGTCAAATCTATTAGTGTAATTGCTAAATCAAAAACCTCCAAAAATATCAATGTTACCTTTTTAAGTAAAATCAAAACCCTTCATTATCATATCATAATTCTTAAGATTAACAATTTCGTAAGTTCCTTTTTATTTCTTTTTGCTCTATTTAACAATGAAACGGTTAGCAGGATGCTGTTTTCGGTGGTTTTGGTCGCTGTTTTTGAGGGTCTGCTAACCAGTTCTAAGCTAAATCCACACCCCATCTCTCTTTACCGCGCACCTCGATCCAGGTACTGTAGACCGTGCACTCAGAAAGCATCACCCCTCTGCTTCTCGTCTCACCCGTCACTTCTTCTTCCCTTCCCACTCCCACCTAGCAACCCCCCGAATCTTGCGAGTGCCAAAAACAGAGCACTATAAGCGACTCTGACCTAAGTATAAAGGGCTGGCGCCTCCTTCCGTACCCTCCGTCTTTCTCATCGCACACTCCAAACCAACATCCTCTCCCTCCTCTCTCGACATCCCCCATTTTAGTCCCTTCTCTTTTTTATCACTTTGTCATTTCTTCCTCTCTCTACTCGTCTCTTCTTCGCACAGCTCCTTCTCCCCACACATGTGTCTATGCCTCGAGCGAGATATACTGCAGATGTGCCGACACTCGACGATGAGAGCACCTCCGATTCCGACACGGACAGCTTGTTCGATGACGAAGCAGACTCTAGAACCGATACCGACCTGGATAGCCTCCTAGCTGAGGAGGATAATGACGATGATAACGATCTTTATGATGATGAAGTACGACATCTTTTAGAGCATTACCGCGCTAACGCTGCAAACTTTGACGTGCAGCGTCTTTGACAAAGGCGATATAGCCTCAAGACGCAGGCTTAGCTTGACCGGGTGAAGGAGCACTATGAATAGTATAAGCAATATCTATCTCACTTGCATAAAAAAATTTAACTGATCTGTGTTTCGCATTCAGATACTGCACTTTCCAGACCTGGGATCTAGCGAAATGCTATGAGGAAATCTCGCCCCAATTTATCCACGGCTTCCTCAGCTAAGCGTGCAATCAACGACGAGGGAAAGGTAGCCGAAGGCAGCCAGGAATCAAATACGCAAGCTCGCTGGAAACATTCTGGAAGTGCTACCTGATAATGTACAAGATTGAAAGTGAGAGGAAGCTTGACCTTATGATCCAGGTGAATGGTCAAGATGTGAGCCTTCCCACACCTTTTAATAGTTGTGGTTTACGTTAACGAGATCCTTAAGTTGTCAAGATCGTAGCAGTAGAAAAGGACCTCGATTTCACAAAGCGGCCGAGTGCGATCATGTATGCTGAGGATCTAGTTGAATTCGCGCGAGTTCTTTTAGCTACGACCGAGATGATTTATAACATCGGATGGCTTCGAATCCAACTTGTCCTATTCTGTCAGCTTGCAGGTATTACAGGGAATTGGCTGGAGGCTTTGGTTGAGCTCCGGTATCGACACCTGAAGTTGACCTTGATTCGAAATCCCGATAGAGGTGGTCGTCCTCGTATTTTTATTGAATTGACGCCCGAATTCACGAAAGGATTTCTCGGCTCCAAAGATGTGTATGTTCCCTTCTTTTGCCTCTAGCTACACTGATATATTTTGTTGACCTTGCTAGAAACGAATTCAAAATTCTCAAGATTATCTACAATCCAACCCTTGTGCTTAGCCCGCACGTCTTCTTGCTCGGTATGCTCTTCAAGGCTCGTGCATTCAAGTCTCCGAGTATTGATTGTCCGGAAAGGTTATACAGCCTCAAAGTCCTCAAGGGACTTAATGAGCAGCTACTGCCGCTACAAGACAACATGAACAACGAGTTCATCTTTTATAAAGCGATTCGTGAAGCACAAGGCGTTCGTATTGCTCGCAAGCTACAAGTCTCATCCGGGTCAATACGATACCAGATGAAGGTAAGGGGTAAGATCACCGGCTTTAGTTAGGTGTTAAAGCCTTACAACTTCCGAGATGATGCAGCCAAAAGGCTAAATAAGAGTCGTAAGTGCCCAATCCTCCATTACCCCAGCATCATATTGACTTAAAATCTTCCAAACAACGGATGTTAGCGATTCACTTTAGAATAAAATTCTGCAGCATGCAAGTATCGGCACTTTCTTAAAACATTATCTTAATAATATCAACGTTGATCTTCAAGGCGTGTACCGAAGGCTGGACACTCAAAAGGACCTCATGCGGTTTGCATGCTTTATGAGCCGCTCGATCGATCCCCGCCGCCCGCGGAAGTTGACATCGGAACAAACGGTATCAATTAACAACTTGCCATATATCATAAAGTTGCATAACCAAGTGAAGGACTTGTTTAACGCTCTTGTTGAAAGCCGGAAAGATGATAGATTTCAAAAGGCTATCAAGCGATTGCATAATAAGAAGCAACGGAAGCGGAAAGAACTTCTCAAAGATGTTAAGGAACGGTACAAGTCAAAGCAACCGATGAAGAATAGCAAACGGCAGCTGTTAGGCATGGTGGTCGATGAGGACACACAAGACGCCTTAGTCTAGGCAAACATATTGCTAGAGCAGCTTGACTTGATAGACGCGATCCTCACCTTACCTGGGAAGTTACCCGAATAGAAATTGCAACGAAGAATCACAGCTATCAACGCAGTTACGTTGTACTGCGGCGTAAAAAAGAGGGCACCGTCTCGCCATGTTCAGCGTGGTCCTCCTGGCACAGTTGTTAGCCCCCTCATGCAAGCTGCCGAGCCAAATGTTGCATTCCGCTACGCAATATCTTCGATCAAGATTAACAAGAGGCCCAAAGTATGTTTTATATATCTTGGAAATCCGCACCTAACAATGCGCGAAAGGGTCGCCACATATTCAACCCCGGGTTTCCTGAGTCGACACTTTTTGAGGAAGCATATAAGCAAATTAGATGATAGGCAATTTATTAATTGCATGGACTATGGTATGCGGCTCGAGACCAGAAAAGAATTGCTAATTCACGCAAAGAGGTTTCACGGAACAGTCTCTCGAGTTCCGGCTAAGCGACTGATTGTTTAGATTGCCATTTGTTTTTGGCTACCATGACTTTGAGAATAAGGATGTGCAGGGCCGTTTCGATACATTCTTTTTCTGTTCTGATTCCATTGGGTGCAAAGGTGATCGCATTATCTTAACGTCTCGTGCTCTACTGGGGGTCAAGGTTTAGCTCATGATCGTGGTCTAAGTATGGCATCAGTACGCTGTCAACCGCCGCATTGTGACTGGCGAAGGCTCTCTGCGATTATCACGAGGGCGCCTCACGCTACTACCTTTGCGTTTCATAGCCTCCACGAACGCCTCCACGAATGCTTTCGGGGAAGTTTCTCCTGAGGGTGAACCCCTGGCTCCTCTCTATCCCCTTGTCAGGGGGCTGTTGTGTATTGGAAAGGATTTCGGGTTTAGAGCGCTACAAGGCTACAGGAAGGCGGTTGGTCCAGATAGTAATATCTTACCGCCGATTACCAAACACCATCGTCAGCTTAAGCTTCCTTCTCGCAGGCCTAGTTGATCTAACGTAGGCTAGAACCATGTTTTCAAAGGCGTTACGTGGGTATGAGCCAGTCCTCAGACCTGATCATGCAAAGTCGGAGATTTGGGAGACAAATTGGCTGCTTCAAGACACTCATATGAAGAATTCGGCCTCGACAGACATCTGCATTCACAATAGAAGACGAATGAAAGACATGTGAGCGATATACCTGGCGAGCGTATACATCTGACATTTCTTGTCGTAATGCGAACGCCATCATCAAGATTCGATGTTCTCTGTGCCGCGAGAATGTGGCGTTCCAGTTGACCGTGAACGCAGGGATCATGCTCGTCAAAGCCGTTGCCAGAACACTAACCGCGCGACTCTGCAATTCTGTTTCATTATTCCAGCCGTGTGTTGTCTTCGCCGCTAGGCTCCTAACCGCCCAAAAATTCCCCCCGACACCAGCACTGAAGCTGTCGTCGTTTTTTACTTTTGATGAAATTGGAGTGTATTAATAGGTAGAAACATACTGCCTGTTGATGTATTCCATTGAGCAGCTGGCCACAACCGCCCAAAATCTTTGTCAGAACTTCCATCGGCGAAGTATTTAAGCCCGGTGGAACTTCTTTCTTTCTTGTCTGTTCTTTCGCTTATATGTTTTTTCTTATTATATCTTTTTTACTTAACATACTTTCTCGCTCTTAAGCAAAATGGCCGGACTTGTTGAAATAGTTGGTCTCGGATTTGGTTGTCTAACATTCTTGCAATTCGTTATCATATCATGCACTTCTTTCTAGAACATCGTTTTAGACTTCCAAGGCAACCAAAAAGTCATGCGTGAGCTTCGGAAAGAACTTGAAGCACTCGCTATGGTCTTGCAAAATCTCCTTCGACTACTCGACAACAGTGGAGCAGGATTCCCGGAACTTGACAGCCCTCTGAAAGGCTGCGCTAGAACATGTCAGGAACTTCAAGCACTGATCATCGGGTGCTCGTCGACTTCTGGTGGGACATTGGCAATTGCTTGGGACTGGTCGAAGCTACAATTCAAAGGAGCTGAGATTGCCGCAATGAAGGACAATCTAGCAATATATAAAGCGACCATTAATCTTGCCCTTGGTGGAGCCAACTTGTAAGTTGAATGCCCAATTTCTCGATAATGAAACTAAAAGTACAACACATAGACGTGTAGTCAACACGACTGCCAAAGTCGTCCAAGAACTTAAGGCGCTCGCTATCGAAACGAAACAGGAGCTTCAAGAACAGCTTCTAGGATTTGAAACCAAACTGCAGACATTTGGTACGCCAAGCGGTAGCACATCTAACGAAGATGCTGCTGAGCGGGAATATATCCAAGAAAAGATGGAGAGTACGCAAAAATGCCTCGCAGTCTTGGCCCAGATCTCTGCGCACATTGAGCAACACTGGCGCAATAGCTCCAAGGATCTCTTCGCAGCCGATAAAAGCCGTTACACACAGGCCGTAACGCTAGGAGATCTCCTCTCAGGCCCCCGTGCAATCTCCAACGGTGTCCGGTTATGTAGAGGAACGCTTAGTGAGGTGGCATGCGAGCTCGAAGACCATCTGCAGCAGATGGACAACAGGATGCAAAGTCTCTCTGTGCGAAGAGACATGACCGAAGGTGGCGATGATCCAGGACGACAACGAACTCAGGAAGACTGGGACAACATCAACAAATGCATTAATATCTGTGACGAAGCTGTTGAGCAAGCCAGTCTGCCCCAAACTAACGTTTTTGAGGATATTTCGACGGGCCCGAATTCATTTCAGGCGATTGTTACAACGCTTGAAGATCTTATCTCAGCCAGGAGAGTTACGGCAGAGACAGGGGCGACGCAAATCCTTGGGAAGGCATCCGATGCGTCAATACAACAAATCTCACGGGATCGAGCATGTGTAGCTGGCTCGAATCAAGCTAGAGAGGAAAGAAATCGAGGAGGAAAGAACTCAGAAGGGACACCCAGGGAGAGGAGCGTAGGAAAGGTGAAATCTAGAATGGAAATGGTAGCCGAGGAGAACGCAGTGAATGGTGAAGACAGCGGGGAAGGGCGGGATAGAGTTCGAGTTCCAGCACGGGCTGAACCGTGAACTCTGAATCCAGGGCTGGCGTCAACTGGTACTGCAGTGAACTTTGATCACATTCCTTACTTTCTTGTTACTTTTTTGCGCGTTTGACTGGGAGCAGCAGGGCTTTCTTCTACCTTGTATCTCTCTTGTACCTTCCATCCTTGCGTCTCTATTGATTCCTATATCTTATGTCTGCTCGTCAGGCGCCTGCCTCATTAATATGACTGTTTACGATCTCTGTGCTTCGCAGGAAGCCCTTCGCCGCCCCTTGTATCATGGAAACGACGTTTTGAATAACTGACTACGCCATATTCGTTACAGAGGTGAAGCTGATGCCATGCTGGATCTGAGATGGTAAGGTGTTGCCTTTTCACTATTATCGAAATGATTGATAGGGACGGGTTGTCAGCAGTAGTTCATTCAGGGGTCGTTTTCCAGCAGTCTTTTTTATTTTCGCGTAATACGATCGGAGACGGGACAGAATTCGATTGAGATCAAAGCTACAACCTCTCGAAAGGCTTCGTTCCTGTCTTCTGATTTTAAGAAGATTTTCACTTGCCCCACATATGTTCCATGGTTGCCTCGTCTTCTTCTTTTCAGGCCGCTCACTAGGAATAGGGATATTTAGATTAGTAAGTTTTATAATATCTTTTACTATATCGCGTAGTTCTTAATAAAAAAATAGATATTAGATATTAGTTTACTAAAGTAAGAGAGTGCGGATTATATAGCGTAAGTATATTCTATCTCCTAAATAGTATATATTATATTATTAAAAAGTATTTATCTAAAACTACTTTTAGATTTTTTTTCTTCTTCGACTCCTACGGCTAACCCCTCCTCGACCTCTCCCTCTATATCTCCTCCTAAAACTACACGACAACTACCCGGCCCCTTTATAATATAATCCAGCCCTTCCCCCTCTCTTACCTAACGCCCCCCTTTTTTTGTGCTATTACTAAACTCTGTACTTTATTGTTGGTCCACAGGACCCATACCAAGTGTTTGATGTATCCACGCCAAAAGTCGGCTGGTAGCTAAAGGGGTTTCAAGGGAATTACAGTTACAAGTATAAATTCTTTGCCTTCTTGCACTTCTTTAGTGAAAAAACCTAAAGATATTAAATTATTATTGCATTTATTTTTGCTACTTTTATTATCTTTGTGATATCATATACCGATGCAAATTCATATTAATTAGTAATTAACTTGTATTACAAATAGTTAAATAATTTATTAAAAAAGTAAACGACCAGACGGCAAGCCCGCATGCGGAAACCGCGACCGCCCCATCAGGCAAGGCGCGTGCACGGGCCACGCGCCGCTTTGGCGGGGTATAAGAATC
>JGI24512J20087_1000334_pt1 | contig 27537 bp, 26 predicted proteins | sample LinPmetageLP35_FD_20087 | JGI IMG/M metagenome (IMG submission 20087) | reverse complement strand
AAAAGAGACGCTGCCGGATTAAAAAATGATTCGCTGTAACCCCCAGATTTTATGGAAATGTCTAGAAGCAGCACAGACACCAAAATAACATTATTTAGGCCGTGTACGAAGTACAACCTGGCCTTGATCGAGATTCAGGCCGGTGATCGTCATATTATCTTCGGCTTTCCGCTTTCGTGCCACCGCCAAGGGTAATGTCGTTGAGGTCCAGGCTGGCTATTCCAAGGGGAACTAGAAGCGGCCACACAATTGCATCGGAGCACCCTTATCCTTCTGGCATAGCAAGGTCTGATTGGCCGAGGAGGATAGCTCTCTATATAAATAGTAGTCTGATAGGTCGCGCCGCACATATCTCTAGTGGCAAGCGGCCTGCTGCTGCTGATGCCGTCCTGTAGAGTATGTCTGCATTCGACCAAGGAAATGATCGTTGAAATGTGGCACTGGCCGCTGACTACGGTGGGGGGGTTCCGAGGAGATAGTCTTAGGTAGTCGCGATCGGCATCCCGCCCCCTCCCTGCAATCCCGGAACTTGACTTCAACGTCCAATCTCATGAATGGAAACACCACTCGAGACCGGTCAACTGATCGATGGGTTCAAAGTACACAAGGTGATACATATTGGCCCTGTCTACCGCTCGCTATGAAGATCTCGATCCCTGACCGTGGCTCTCTCTGTGGCGTGACAATTACCGAGCCTGTCACTAAGAATGCAAGATGCTACCGATTTTCTGGCGTCCCCTACGCTCGTCCTCCAATCGCGGAGCGCAGATGGGAGAAACCAGAGCCTCTTCCTAGAGCCTTTCGCTATGGCTCGTCGAAATACACCAAGCCAAGCTCGATCTGTCCACAGGTACGCATTTTCGGTCGCCAGTCTGCACAACACGACGAAGACTGCCTCCAATCAAACATCTACATACCCCTTGGCTGCCCGCCAGCCAATGGCTGGCCAGTTCTCCTTTATATCCGTAAGTACCCTAATGTCTATCCACGGACAACACTTATCCGCAATAGATGGCGGGTTTCTTCAATTCGGGTCGAACAATTACGACGACCCATCCGCTTTGCTCAGCGGGACCGATGTTAAATGTATCATCGTCTCTCCGGGATACCGCCTCGGTATCTTTGGCTTTCTCGCATCAAAGGGCATCAGCGAGGACTCGAACTTCGGGTTTTGGGACTTGCGACTTGCTTTGGAATGGACATACGACAATATCGCCCATTTTGGTGGCAACCCCCACAACATCACTGTTGGTGGCCTTTCAGCCGGAGCATATGCGACCTTCCACCAGCTTGCCTACGACATCAGTGCGAGAGCTAGTAGACAGATTATACGCCGTGTTTTCCAGTGGTCGAATGGATGTGGTGTTCAGCCCAAAGACATTTTAGAAGTCCAGCAACAATATGAGGACCTCCTCCATGTTCTGGAAATCCCCCAATGTTGGAAAGCTTCGGAGAAAGCACAGGCACTACGAACAAAGTCCACGAATGAGCTGATTGATGCTGTTGGCAAAATGCCACAGAAGTTCTTCCGACCGATTTCCGATGGATGCTTTCTATCGAAAGACCTCTTCGACGACATCCATACTGGCGCGTTTGGAAATCGAATGAAAGAGCTCGGCATCCAGACTGTGATTGGTGACCTGACACAAGAGTACCATGTATACAAAAATGTATACCCGCCGCAATCTTACGAAGAATTGATCGAGAGGCTCAGTTGGGATTACCCCCGAGATGTCGCACTTGCCATTTGCAAACCTTACAAGCTTCCCCCAGCAGACGCGAGTACTATGATGGTGGACTGGGAGGATATTTTTGGAAAGCTTTACGCCGATATGCAGATCCATTCTACTCTGAGAGGCTTTGTCAAGAGCATCTCGAAAACGCTCCCACTGTCATATATTCACCGATATAGGATCGATTGGCGAACGGAAAGTGTCGAAAAGCGACTGCCAAAAGAAGTTGGGGCAACACATGGGACTGATTTGTCGATATGGCTTTTCGGTAATGGGGATGCTCTGACGGGAAGCGAGAAGATACTCATCAAAGAGTTCTTGAGGCCGATCGCTTCTTTCATCAGAGGGGAAGAGGTTCGCTGGGGTACGAACACGCTAAGCCAAGTCAGGCGCCTCACTCGAGAAGGAAAGATTGAAATTTCTGAGGATGAAGTCTGGGACGCAAAGTTGCCGCTCTGGGAAACAGCGACAGAAGTAGACACGCACCGAAGGTCTTTTGCACCAGCTTTGAAACTTTAAATCTTCCGAGTAAGAACTTGTAAGAAGACACTAAATGTATTTTGAGCCTCTGTGTACAGTATTGATCTACCACGAGTCCACCTTCTCAATGAAGCCCTGGCTGTCGGTATCCACTTTCACGCCGAGAGTCGGAGCCAAATGCTGTGGTAGCTTTATCGCACTCTTGATCCCATCTTTCGAGTTCCCGGCGTTCTTACTGCGATACACGTGCCTTGACATTAACTAAGCTAAAATTCTGGGATCTCCTCGCTTGGATCATGACTGGATTGATACATGATCGAAACGGTCGAGTTTGTGAACGTGATAACAGGTCGCAAACGATACATCGCTAGGGACACTGTCAACGAACGTAATGCATCATGTTTCTACAAGTAAACAGATGGGTTTGTAATGCCCAGCTTGCTTACTTATATATTGACAATCACAAGCTATGTTCTGATCTTGCTTACCTGCTCACGGGAGTCCGCTGATCGCTAAAGTCCGATTGGGCCAGCATTGCGACACAGAGAACACCTCGCTCGCTGAATTTGCCCTCCTTATTTTTCTTATGAGACCATTCAGGGATCGCATCTAATGTATGATTCAGCTATCCCCATGTGAACAAGACAACTCACGAGCGATATATAGCAAACTCTCAGTTCGCAGCGTAGCCCCACCACAATATTTACCGACCAAAGCATCGCATCAGAGACATCGGCCAACCATGGCGGATTACTCTAAGCCTTCGGACTCGACAAAAAAGGATATCTACATGTTCGAGCAAGAGAATGGGACTTTCGAGCGCCAGGTTTCGTCTTTCAGATCATGGATCTCATCGAAACCCGGGGCTCAATTCCCACCAGAAAAGGATCGTTATGTGAGCAGAAGATCACCAGTCTTATCGAGAGACACATCTGACTTGAAGAAAGGTCCTTTACATCAATCTCGGATGCCGCTGGGCGTCTCGGGCCAATCTGGTAAGGACTTTGAACGGTCTGGAGGAAATCATCCAAATTGTAATTCTGGACTGGGAGCTGTTCCCAGAAGGATGGTAAGATTTCGGGCCAGACTGGAAGAGTCTTTGCTAGATTACCCAGGTCCTTTACTGGCCGCGATGGTACTGATTCCGTCGACCCTCTCTATGGCTTCACTCGTCTTTGCCAATTATACTTCAAAGCAGAGCCAAACTATTCAGCACGTTTCACAGTCCCGGTGCTCTGGGACAAGAAGAGTGAGACGATCGTGTTAAATTAGTCCTCGGAGATAATTTGCATGTTCGACAGGGAATTCGACAGTCTCCTTCCAGCCAATTTGAGAGAAATCTTCAAGGTGAATGGAGGACCTTTGCCTCCTCATTTGGAACAAGAAATTAATGACATGAACGAATGGATTTATAACCTCATCAACAACGGGGTGTACAAGGCGGGGTTCCCCGACACTCAAGATGGCTACGAGTCAAATGTCATCGCGCTATTCGAGTCACTCGACCGAGTCGAAGACATCCTCGCCAAGGGCAAAGAAAAACACCTTCTCGGCTATCATATCACAGATGCAGATATCAGACTATACCCGACAATCGTCAGGTTCGACGTCGCGTACCACACACTGTTCATGTGCAATTTGAAGATGATTCGACACGATTATCCGCGTATCCAGAAATGGTTGATGAGATTGTATTGGGACGAGAGTGAAGAGACGAGAGGGGCATTTAAGAAGAGTAAGAATTTTGACGCGGTGAGTGATTTAAATTTCCTCTTGTCGAGCCACGGAACTTACGCTGATGAATGCTTGACAGATCAGGAGGGGATATGCTCATACATCGAGAAAGCAACACATTCCAATCGGGCCAGCCGCGGACATGCTGTCGCTGTGAGGGCGAGCTAGTTTTTCAGCGTAAAAAATGGATGGTCTGAGCTCTGTACAATGCTGTTAAACCGTATGCTGATTTCTCTGGTGCCTGTTGATGTGGCTCAATATGGCTCAAAACATTCCAGCACTGGGACTGTACTCTTTTAAGTCAATAAAGACGCGGCATGATCTTTGCAGATGGCCAATAAGGACGTGGGAAAAGGGCCGAGATTCCAGGAGTTTGGTCGAAATACAAGATACCGGTAACAATTTCCTCATGTATGTCAGTAGTGCATGGTACGCTGAATGCCATTCGTGGCCATGGCTGAAATTTGAGAGCCTTTCCAGCCTTCTTGAAGTCAGCGAGTTACAATTGGACACATTGCACACAACGTCATGAACTCACCACCTCTAACTTACCGACTTTTGCGGTATTTATCGGCCTGTACATGTTCTGGGGGCTTCGGTTGAATGGCATTCCCTGGATGAAGATGCATCGCATTGTTAGGTCATGAGAACTTTGCTGGTGGCGTCCCCTAAATCTATTTTCAGTGCTGATGCGGCGAAGCTGGGCGAATGAAAGTCGGTACCGAGTGTCGCTAATCTGCCTTCCTGCAGGTCAGACGGTCCGGCCAGTGATCTTGTATGTGGGGAGAATTCTTCCACCCCATCGGTGAAGTCTATTACTCTATTTTCCCGCATTGGGGAGTAAGCACAGGCAGTCAGGAGGCTCAGATAATCAGATTAGCTTTGCTGTGCCACGGCTGCCGTGTAGATTTCCTTGGTTTTGAGGAAGTTCTAGCGATGTGGAAGGGGTATAAATGTAGGGCTTCGCTGGCGTCGATACAGGCTCTGTATTTCATCCGTCAATCTTCCTTTCCTACACTATCGTTCCTCTTCTTACTTTCCTTGCCACTTTGAACTATTCCAACTCAATCGTTGAGTCTTGACAACTTGGACAATATGCTTGCGCTATCGACAATCGTTCTTCTCTTGACAGCGGCAGCTAATGCTGTTGACACAACTGTCGATCCTCAACTAGTCGCATCACTGAAAGGATCTGCGACACAACTCGATCGCTTGAAGCTTCTCGCATCGGATTCCGATTGGCTTTTTGACTTCAATGCTCAGAAGGGCTATACGTACAGTCCTGGATCTGTCGTCAATGCGAATGCCGTGAGTAAACACCCAGAGACTTCGACTGCCTCCAAAAACTGCCCCTGACACTTGCCAGGCAGCCTTCCCAGCGCTTACAACAATGGGCATGACTATGGCGATGCTAAACCTCGGACCATGCGCCATGCTTCCGCCTCACATGCATCCAAGAGCGACAAATCTCGTGGTCGCCGTCGAAGGAACCACAAACACGTATATGGTTGAGGAGAATGGAGCCAGACTTGTCAAGCAGACATTGACTCCAGGCAAGATGACTATCTTCCCACAAGGAAGCTTGCACACAATGCAGAATACCGGTATGCTCTTTCTCGAGGACCACATCGAGCTCGGCTAATCGTTGATCAGGATGTACGAACGCAACTCTTGTCTCGGCCCTCAATTCCGAAGATCAAGGAACATTGAACCTGTTGAACAGCCTATACATGTTCCCGGATGATATGATCAAGGCGGCGTATGGCGGTGGTGACTCGTTCGCAGCAATGAATATGTCTGGTGTCGCTGGTGAAATTCCTCCAGTTGGTACTGGGAGTATCCTTGGTTCGGCGGAGTGTCTTGCTGCTTGTAAGAAGAGCAGCTCGTAGTGGAAATTGGAGACTTCGATGAAAAGCACACGACGGCGGCTGAAGCAACAAATGGAAACAATCATTGTCTCTTGATGACTGTGAAGTATACCTGATGACAGATATGTACGTACTATAAAATTTGAACACGCCTGACTTGGGCAACATGCTTGGTCTCCACGATTTATCTCAGCGCCGATCTAGACATCTACCGTCGTCTGGAATCTGCTGAATCCGATGTAATAACTTACTGATGGACTTCCGCAGTGGTGATCATATCTCGTCCGCCCCCAGACTAGCGCGCCCTTGCCGTGTGCTGAAATAGGATCCATGGGCTGAGCCTGAAGGCTTGGTGTGGCGATTTTAAGCAGGGCACGGTGTGTACCCATTTGTCACGTACATGGTTTCTAGCAGGGAAGCGCCTCAATAATCAGCTCGTGCCCGAATGAGGTTATGTTGATGCTTTTGATATTGATGCTCTTGCTGACTGTTGATGTTGACATTGATTTCGCGTGGAGACTTCGGAAGTGCCCGAATGTACCAATGCGGGGCAAATTCCGCCCGCCACAGGCATCTCGAAATTTATTTTTCCCCGCACAACAAACCAGAACAACACCACGACACTGTCAAAAACCACTGAATACAAGCCTACCAGCCTCATAATGGCGAAGTCAGGAAGTCAAGCAGAGGAGGATCTCGAAATCCTCAAATCGACTGTTGCAACGACTCAAGCACTCCTCGCCCAACTCCATTCCCAAACTGCTTCGACAGAAGAAACAAAACAGACCGAAGTCAATGCTCTGGACCTCGCACACGATGCAGCCTCTCTCATACGCGCACACTCTACGAAACTGTCTCTTCTGATAATCAACAAGCCATTCACGGCATCTGCGATCACTAGGATTCTGCGAGAGCTTGTCAGCGGCCCTCTCCCTGGACTTGCCTCAGCCATCGAACTATGCGACGCGACTACGTATACCCAAGCAATGCACGAAGAGTTGAAGTATCAGGCTGGCAGGGTTCTGACGGAATTTGGAGCTTTGGTCAAGGCTATACCTTTGGACGGAAAGATATTGGGCGATGATGCGAAGAATGGGACAGGTTCGTCCAAGTGCAAGGGCAGTTTGGCCATGACAGGAACTGTTTGGCAAGCCTGCGATGCAGTGATTGAACTGAAGAAACTGGGTATCGCTGGATTGGCAGTGAGAAAGGCGGAACAGTACAGGGCAACTCTCAAAGATGCTCTGGAGGAGCTGCAGGAGTGGAGTGAGGAGGAGTCTGATGGAGAGGATGAAGGGAACACGAGAAGTGATGACGAAGACGATGCTCAGACAGAGGTGGACAATATGTTTGGGAGTCAACGACATATTCCCAGCGACGACCCAGAGAAGATTCGGCCCCGTTTAGAAGCTACGTTGAAACGTCTACGGCTACTCAGTCTGATGTACCAAGCAGTAACCAAGAGGCGCTTCAAGACAATCCCAAAATCACCGCTGGCTGATCCAGCACCCGTGGAAGGAAAGGAGACGAATGGAGCTAGGAATGTTCTTGGTAGCGTGGACGCAGTGCTCGATGCCATGAAGAATATCCCAGATATGGTCGATGAGTTAGCCAGTGCCTTCTACGAGCTGGACGTGAAGGAGATCGATAAAAGGATGAACCAATGCTTCTTCTCGGGATTCACAGCTCTGGAACTCTTAAACAAGAATTGGAAGGGCGAGGAAGACGAGTTCACGTCTTGGGTGAGTTTATCGTGATATCTCTGTAGCTGGCACTAACTCTTTGCAGGTCCGTAAATTCCAGCTTGCAATGAAGGGAGAAGTGGAATCCAAATAAGGTTCGAAGTCCGGAAGAGATAAGAAATATCAGATGACAGCTCCCATGGAACCTGCAGATGATGCTTGCTGGTGATCAAGTTTAGTGTCTGTGCTTGGACATCTTCCTGGGATGTGACACGAACTTCGTCCCAGGTCCGCCCCTCCATACCGGCGAGCCAAACTGTTCAGCATCTCGAGACCACCTTGTATCTTGAGTAGGGGGATCAAATTGAAGTTGATTTCGAAGCTATTTACGCACTGATTCAGATTGTTATTGTCTCCAATGTTCAGCTGAATTTCTCGTTGTCGAAAATTCTGCGGATCTTGTTTGTCTCTGTCAAAGTTGACGATACGAGCCAAGCAACAAAATCCCACGCCGCCCCCTTGCCTTCAGCGCTTGGTCGGCTACCACGAGCCTGCCAATGATGTTATCAGTGCGCATATCTTGATGATGCAGTTTCAGAGTCTTGTCAATACGAAGATTAATCCCCAATATCTCTTTCTCGAAGCTATTCGCTGTCTCATTGAGAACATCATGAACTTCCCACACGTGTGTTTTGAACTTCTGCACTGGTTGTGACAGAGAAAGCTCGTCCGTCGGTTCATTATATCCTCTTTCAATACATTAGCTGCAAGATGACCACCACTGTTGAGTCTGATATTCCTTTTGCCATCACAACTACCTTCATAGCACCGACACAATGTGCAGAAGCGGTTGGCGGCCTCACGATGTTGAAAAATGATGGCTTCAGGATATGGCTCAACCACCCACTACCAGTTCCTGGAACCACGATTAGTTCTTGCTATGCTCCAGAGTTTGCATCTAGTTTTCTGTTGGAGAGGGGCGGGGTTTCGCAGGCTGCGATGAGTCCCATGGTCTGTCCCGCGGGATACACCACGCAAGGCCCCTTCACATCAAACTACATCGCCTGCTGTCCAAGGTATGGATCGTTGTTCCTTGATAGCTGGTCGTGCTGACTATTGGAAGTGGATGGGATGGGTTCGCGCAAGCTGCCAATCCGCCTTCGGACCGACCCGCGTTCGGGGGAACATGCTTCAGCAATATATTCGGTTCGACCATCAGGATAACTTCATACGATGACTCCAGCGTGATAGCTTCCTCCCTTTTCACCGCAACAAATTCTCAAGATCAAGCATTCGCATTCCCGTACGAAGGGTTCGCTCTCGGAGCCGCAATAGTCGCAAGCACAACCCCTCCTCCTCGGTCGAGATCTAGCTCGACAGCAATATCCACATCCACACCCGGTACCGCCACAGAAGTATTTCCCGACTCTTCGAACGATGGCGAATCTTCGAATGCGGGTGTTCTGGCAGGGGCGATTGTCGGCAGTATTCTAGGAGCTTTGGTCATGACTGGTATCATCGCATGGGCATTGCACTACAGAAAGAAACGACTCTCGACACATTCGCTGAATCCCAATTTGAATTTTCCGGACTACGGCTCGCACATACGATTGAACAACGATAGTCCTACACCGATGGTATATCTGAGACAGCCACCACAGACGATGATGGATTACTATGGTGCCAAAGGGATAGAGAGAGTCGCGGTCAATGGATACAACGACAATATACCTCACGAGCTTCCGACTGGACTGGCTGGCATTGATCGGCAGCAGAGCACAACTGGGGAGTTGGAAGCGAGACCTGTGGTTGTGCATGAGATGGATGCAGGGTCGTGGGTTCCCAGCATAGCGGCGAAGAAATTACCCGATTTACCTCCTCGTTCATCATAGATGTTGAAAGTAGAAGTTTTGTTTCCAGATGGACTTTTGTTTCGGGGAGCGGGGGAGTTCGGATACCAGGCGTTCTGAGATGAAATATTATATAAGCAAAAATAAGGCTTTGAGGGTCTTCTGTGTCGCCTCAAGGAAACAATGTACCTTCTATTCAGGCATCTGAGATCCGACGATCATTCTGAGACATTCTTGCATGCGGCGATCCAGAATTATCTCCCCACGTCTGGAGTACCGATGCCAATCTTCCCCTCACATCACGTCAACCAGTCAGCACCCATGCTTCCTGTTGTGCCACCTCAGCTTTAAAGCCGAGAGGGCGACGATCAGCCACACCGTTGACTCGGACCAGCACATGTCTTTTTCTCTCTAGGTCAAGTTATTATCAACGTGCGCTCAACCAAGAGACCAGATCTAATCCTCAACTTTCGTGTTTTCATCCTCGTCAAGAATGGCAACAACGCCACTAGTCGTCGCACTTGCGCCCTGGACTCTCAAAGGAACAGTCTACTCTTTCATGTTCTACATCTCACTTTCGTCAGCAGAGGCTCTACAGTCCCAGAAGCCCCTTCTCTACTCTCCGCTGGAAGCCGCATCGTCATTCTCAGACGGCAAATTGATCGGTGGTCTGGCATCCGTTCAGATCATCCGCTACACTGAGTCTCCCGTCGGTCCATACGACGAGTTTATTCTCGTGCCGGGGAAATTCCAGTATGAGGTTGAGGTGAAAGACAAAGACGGGAATATCAGAAAGGAGACCAGGGAGAATCTGAGAGTCACGAGGATATATGTCAGTCAAGCGGCGACATGTTGGAATGGACGAAATAGTGAGCTTTGCCCCTGCCATTTCACAGAACATAGGATTGAAAAAATAGACTGGAACATCCCCAAACACCTCGCCGACTTCGAGTTCAAACCTCTTGCAAACAACGCAGTTCGCATTTCTGTCTTCCCTCTCGAAATCAGCGGCTCCGGCACCAAGAGGACGAGATCGAGCTCTCCATTCTTCTCGGCGGTTTACAAACCCATCTCGTATGCGCCATGTTTTCCACTGTCGACAGCAGCAGCGAAGTATGTCGGACTGGATTTAAATCTTGTGCAACCGCCTTTGCCAGATGGGACAGCATCGTCAGAGAAGGAACTAATTGGGACGGAGCAGTGGTGCGAGGTAATGCCGCTGGAGTGGTCGAGGAAGACTTCGTTGGGGTGGTGGGATTTGAAGGCTGGGGAGGTAACAGAGGAAGATGCTCTTCTGAATAATGATAGTGATGGAGGTGCAGCGGGGAATGGGACGGGCTATGAGAACTGGTGGCCTGGGATCGGGGGGTGGAGGATCGGGTTGATGATGGAGGATGCTATGATTGGGTTTCCGGAGGGGAAGCGCTGGGATGGACCAGCAGAGTAATATTCTTTTAAGTTGGTTCAATTTAGTTTTAGTTCCAAGGTTCTCAGGTTTATAGGACGGTCTCTAGGGTAGTATGGTTCTCCTTCGCGTATCAGCATGTTTAAGCTTTCTTTCACAGAGATTTCAACTTGCTCAGCAGGTAAGATCTCATCTGGTGAGTCGTTCCTTGTTTTCGAACGTCCATGAAGTACGCTGTATGCAGTATCCTTCTGACATGTTTCTCTCTTTTTTCCGAGCCTCAACTGATAGGTCTCATAGTCAGACTTAACATGCTATCTAGAGCTAGGCTGTGGTACGGACCGACCCGGAGTCCAATCTTCGCCCATATCTTTATCTTTCAAAAGTGGGATGGTAACGTCCATTTCAGAAGCGATGCTCTGCCTTCTCTCCTCTTTCATTTTGTCCCTGCTCTTACTTCATCTAAAACCATCTCACATTGGCCCCAGATCAGAATGGCACCTTCCGCGACTGATACATCCCCCACCTTGACCTACAAAAGTGGAGATCCAAGCTTGACGCTCCCTGAAGATGTCCCAACTGGACCTCCAGTATTTGAGGACAAGTACGAAGAGCGAAAGTACCTCAAACATCGACTTGCTCTAGCCTTTCGTATCTTTGCCAAATTTGGATTCTGTGAAGGAATCGCGGGTCACATCACGCTTCGAGATCCCGTTGACTCACAGTGCTTTTGGGTCAATCCATTTGGTCTGTTCATGCAGGACTCTAAGCTTCGTAGAGTTCTTGACTTATAGTTCTAGGTCTGCACTTCTCGCTCATCACTCCAGAAGATCTTATTCTTGTCAGTCACGATGGGAAAGTGATTGATGGAGGACGAAATAGATTCCTCAACTTTGCCGCCTTTGCCATCCACTCCGAGATCCACGCTGCAAGGCCAGATATCGTGTGTGCAGCTCATTCGCATAGCACATATGGTCGAGCGTTCTGTGCTACTGGCAGGACATTGGAACCCATCACCCAGGATTCGTGTGTGTTTTACAACGATCATGTGCTGTATCCGTAGGCGAGATTGTTCTCCAGCAACCCAAGATCCCATATCTGACGAGAAATAGCACATTTGCAGGCGTAGTCTTGGCTTCCGATGAAGGAAAGTATATTGCTGCAGCTTTGGGGAACAAAAAAGCAGTGCTTCTGGGGAATCATGGACTGCTTACCGCAAGCCGGTCGATCGAAGAAACAGTTGCGTACTTTGTTCTTCTGGACAAGTGCTGTGAGGTGCAGTTAGCGGCTGATGCGTCTTCTGCTGGTACTGGAAAGCCACTTGTTTTGATTGGCAAAGCTGAGGCACAATCGACTTGGGAGGCTGTGGGAACGAAGGAGAATGGGTATTGTAAGTTCCGCGCCATGTATGGATATTGTACGAGTACTGATAAGCTACAGTTCAAGGACTTCCACTCTTTCAGACAGTGGAGCACGAATTAGGTAATAGAACATTTTTAGGGATAGGATTGGAAACTATTTAGACTCTTAGAATATTTCAAGCACGAGAGATCACCGAACTATACCTCCACATCATTCCATCATTCAAGCTATCATTCTTGCTTGTAAAGACTGTGTAGTGTTGTAACCTACTCGAAGTGTCAGGAGATGATATTTTCCGACTACCTCAAGACTTGAAGGGGGTCGCGAGAGGAAGTCCGGCCGATGCTAGGCTGCCTTGAAGGGCTGGAGCAACTGTTGGATCACCCTGTCCAATCGGCGTCGGAGTCGTTTCAACTTCGCTTGGTATCGTGAGCGTCTGCTCCTCGAAGTCGAGGTCCTCCAGATTTTCTTCAATATAGCTTTGCATCCAGTCGGACCACTCTTCGTCACTCATATCATCAGGGTCAATCTCCTCCCCAAATATCCACGCAGACGGTCCTGCAAAGAGTGGTACTGTGATGTTGTTGGACTCGTATAAAAGTCCTCTGATGCGTCTCGGAGGCTTTGGTGTGGAGAACTTCGGTATTCCGGGCAAAATACCTTGAAGTTCTAATGGAATGCCATCGTTCTTAAACTTTGCCAGCGCTGCAGCTGCATCCAGGGGTCGAAAACTGTTGACTGGATCTCTTATCAACAAGCCTGCTTGGAGCAAAGCCAGATCCGGGTACTCTGCGTATCGAGCGGTGGACTTGGCTAGATCCTTGTGCTGCGTCAAGTAAAACTCATCGTCGGTGAGGAGCGCCCATCCGGGATCGTCTACGGCCAAAGCCTTGGGCCAGCATCGATTCTCCTTCAGGCCATGCCAATCCTTGTCCTCAGGCAATCCATCCCAATCTGCAAAAGTGAAGAGGGCTCTTCCAGTCTCGACTGAAACAGTAGAGACAACAGCTAACGCTTGGTCAGTAATAATTTTACAAAATGCAAACAACAGAAAATTGTCAATACATACTGGTTGTCTGCTTGGCAACTATCGGCTTGTCAACAACCGCCGTGCCTACCGAGCGAATCCAAGCGCTCTGGATGTAAGATCTGTACTCTTTCGTCTTCAAGGCGACCTGACCACGCTTCTTTCTCACGGCTCGTAATACTTGAGCGGCGTTATCATTGCAAAATTGGTTCCAAATCTGTCCAGCTTTCCGATTATCATCATCTGGCACCAAGCGGATTCTTTGGGATCGCCCGTTTAAAGTAGCCACATCATCGCCAGGCCAAAAGTAGCGCGGCGGCCACTCATCCCTGTTGCATCCGTGAGTGATGGTTTTCGGTTTATTTTTCACTACTTTGATCGACGTGGTTAATTCCACAAACCCATTCGCCCAAGCCCAATTGTGTTGACTTCGAACGGCCACCAGTGGAGCAAATACTGGTCGATCCCCAGTGATCAGTTGTTTTCCCATCCATGTTTGTGTTTGCTGTAGCGCCACAAGTAAACCGAACCATATCTGGTGTCAAAGTGTGTACACTCATGACGGATCTGGTAACGTCTTAAAGATTGATTCCCGGTCAGCTTACGAGGTTAGAACTGACCTGTAGTGATAGCACGCTTGCGAATATGCTCTCGAGCAAGTTTGCGGCAACACACTCGTGAACCAACCAATTGGTATCTTTGTCTTGGTAACGTGAATAGTTTTGTCGTGTCCAGCCCTTGCGCATTCGGTGCTCGTTTCATCATCGCCAATTTTTCCTTCGTCAAGGTCTACGCCATTGACTTTCGCAGGCTTTGCTCGTTTCATGAGACCACAAGCTGAGCTTGACTCCGTTGACTGGCTTTTACTAGTACCACTATCATGTGAAGTTGTACCGCTCAGGTCGCTCAGACGGTTGATTTGTGAAGACGGCTGGCTATGAGTTTGCGATTTTGCAGTTCCATCGTTATTCTCGCCCGCGCTGGTTGTAGGATTCTGTTGGAGACTGGTGCTAGTTCCGATGTCATGACTGGTAGTAGCCTTCGAACCGGACAGATTCGTTGGGGTTTGCTCGAGTTTTGTCGTTGTAGGAGTACCGTTATCGGACTTCACATTTGTTGGCTTGTTGTCGGTTGGCTTATCATTGCTGGGAGGAGCTAGATGTAAGTCGCTCAGTAAACGCTCATCTTCACCGGCTTTGAACAGCGATATGCAACGGGCGATGTTATTGGCACCTCCCCGTAAGCACGCGCCAACTTATTTTCCAAGCGGCTATTCCTCAGTATCTCGAGTCAACCACGTACCTGAAATTTCTCGCGGGTTCTTGCAGGCACTTTTGTTCTTTCTTTTGCATCCAATGCTTGCGCCAGATACGGCACCTTCATCTGGAAACTGGGTCAAGGTACTGAATACTTGGAAAGGATCGAAGTTGATTTCTGGAGCCCCGCAGGTTTTGCCGACCCACTGTATGGCAGTCAGCACAGTTCTCCAGCTCTATCATTCCTCATATGGGCAGATACATACATTGTCCATGAAGCTAGATGCCTCTAAAGCATTTTCGGCGAAAGTCTATGCTGCTTGAATTGAGAGCTTCACTGCTGCAAGCAACTGACCTCCTACCGGCACAAAGCTGATTCTAACCTCGACAATGGTGGCAAACGCTTGTAGCAGTATCCCACATAGTAAATTGTCCAATTGTTCAAGGGCCTCTGCCACAATGCCGGCAATTTCTTCGGCGAGCTCCACGATGGCACCTCCGCAGGTGCATTGGCCTATAACCCATTCGTATCCGTCATCATCCTTATTAACTGCCGAAGGGTTTGCTTTCCAGTCTTCTTCGGTCATCAATGGTTCACACTAGAAGTGATCAGTATGTTTTCTATTTCACATTGGATAATATTAAGTTGAGAAAGGATATTGAGGCTGTGCCATGTGTTGTCAAAAAGGTTCCAGGACTAAACTCACTGAGGCGCCATTGACTCCTGGCATAGTCTTTTCGCAAAATATATTACACGGTTTTAAAGACTTCGCTATGTTTCTCTGTTGAATAGAGATATATTTGTAGCAATTTCCCGCTATAGAGTATTGGGCGATGATTTGGTCGTCTTTGTCTCGACGGATGATTTTCGATCCATGTTGTGAAGGTAGACCGCAAGCCAAGGAGGATATAAACGTCAGGTAAACAAGTGACCAGGCCCAGAACATACCCATTGCAAATAGAGACACAAGAATAGAGATTGAAATACTCGTAGCCAGACAGACGGTAACAAAAAATGATATACAGTCGTTTTCGATAATGGTTTGTAGCTCAAACTTTGGCTTGCTTCAGCTTCAGCACAGTGACGATTTCCGTGTCCAGATGTTCATCATTTAAGGACCTTTTTCACGCCTGTGATCTGTTCTGAATACATTTAGAAGTCTGCGCACTATGATAAGCACTCCTCTGGATCCAATGCTCACTGACTCGAATGCTCTCCGAATAGAAGTTGCTTGGGGTCGTCGAGTGGCCTTTGGCCATGTTGCAGTTATTCCAACGTCGCTGTTGGGCCCCAATATCTATCTTTGGATCATAGCAATGTCCCTGAAGGAGACAATGGGATAATTGAGAGCTGGAGCGAGCCCCTGGTGTGAACTCCATACTGCAGGTTGATGTTATCATGTTGATCATCAGCAAACCTCGTAGAGCCTGGCAAGAACTTTAGAATAGTCGTCAAAAGCAATATGCAAGCAGGATTTCCAATAGCAATTACAGCAACATGTTAGCCGAGTATAATTTGTTATCAAATAGAATGCACTGCCACCGAGACTTTTTCGGGCTGACGAGTGTATTTAGACCAGATGGACACATTACTCGTGATGTGTTCCATATAAACACAACACCGTTGATGAAAGTCCAACAACTATAACAAGATGGGTAGCATTGATGCAACCACACGAAACGCGAAACGGCCCGAAATCAGTAACTGCAGACAGCCAGCCATGCAATGCAACATATAACCTTTCTGCTGACCGGACTTGTGGCCATGTTGACAAGGTAGGAGCAAGTTTCCAAGTGAACCATACTACTTATGTAAGCGAGATTCGTTGGCCGTTAAAACGGATCAGCTCGATCATGACTTCTTACCACGGTCACGGTCTTTGCCGCCAGGCTTCCGATTGAAATACTTCAAAATAGAAATCGTCCGAGGTCGGTTGGGTAGCCAGGATAAAACCAACAGCGGCGCAGTGAACCACATCGGCGAGGTTGCAGTGGGGTCGGGATCCTAGCGGTTAGAGACAGCAGCAGATCGACTGGACCGCACCTCAAATTGAATAAAATCTCCTAAATTATTCGAGTGGCGACACGTGTTATTCTGCAGATCGTTTGCCTTGAGATCAAAATTTCTATCCTCACCGAGCAATTCGTCCTGGGTCTTGTGTTCTGGCTCAAGTCGACTCAAACACCGTGCAAGAAAATACAGCCACGAGACGATTCCCCCACTTCACGACCAAGCTTACGCATCATTGGACCGAGCGGAACGATGGCAAGATACCCCTTTGGCAGATATTCCAGGGATAAGATGGTAGCTACCATCACTTCCTTCTACAAGTTTCAAGCCGGCATGCACTCGAACACAAGCGGCTCGTGTGATTTCTCTTATCCTCCTCCAACAGGATGGCCTGGAGTAAAAAGAGAGCTGTTCTCCTGGTACGATGATACCGTCATCGATCTCATTCGTCATCTCCCATACATTGACGACGAGGGTCTTTTTATCTTGCCCGACACAAAAATCATCGGTCACGCCTCACCAGACTCCATAAGGTCGAAGACTGAGGGGTGGATGAGGAGTCAACAAGAGGACATACAAGCAAATAATGATGCTACGGAGATGGATGGCACTACCGAAAACAAGGCTGAGAGCGAGGATGATAGCGACTCGGATGTCATGGAGCCATACTTCCCGGAATACATGCTGGATCTTGCGGCTGGGGGTCAATACGGATCTACAATCTTGGTCGATACGAAACACAATACTATTATCTGGTGGGAATACGAAGAGGGATTCAGAGACATTCCAGATGAGATCGTGGCGAAATATCCATGTGACTTGTGGTTCTATTACAGCAAAGAAAGTAATGACCACAGGACTGAGCGGTCTGGAGATGGTATCGGCAAGCTTCAAGGAACTACTGACGACGCACAGAAGTCCGTGGAATCTGATGACGAGGACTCTGATGATGAAGAATGGAATCGATTTCATGACTCGCATGCACATCAATGGAAAATCAGTCCCGCCTATTCGCCGGAAGATTTCTTCGAGATGTGCAAAGAACAATTCAGAATCATGAACTGGATGCCAGTGTTACATGATGGATGTCGTGGGAAAGTTGTTCAATTGCCTAGACACCAGGTGTTCGAAGGCGAACATTTGAGAATGAAGCAGGTATTGCAGGCTGCTGGGTGGCCAGGCGATGGAGAAGCAAGGGGTTGGGACAAAGCAGGGGCGGAGGTTGCAATGCAACAGATGCATAACGAGTATGAGGAGGAGAGAGAATCACGGCGAAAAGGAGTGGCGAGAGACATTCCGATGAGTAAAAAATGGAAAGACATTGTGATTCGTGAGGGGAGGTAGTCGAGGAAATATATGCGGGGTTGTTGTTTTTGGAATTGGCTAAGTTTGAGCTCTCAGGTGAAATATAGTATCGTTTTGAACTACCCCCCTCCAGCGACCCGCTATCGTGATGAAATTGATGTGTCGGAAGGGGAGGTTTGTGTGCACCAAGGCGTAATTTGACTGATGTGATGTTCGCGAATGAAGGATATCAAGAATCGAGCATTCACGGAGTTTATCATCATCCGCAGGCCGACCGATGGCACGCGGCCATAACGTCTAGCCGTAAGTACGCATTATGGCGCGACAATGCAGCATGATTATAAATCGATTTCACCAGGAGCATATAAAACGCTTTTCAACAGCGAACTCATCAGTGACATACCTGGGTTCGTCGCATCAAGATTCCTCGTAGGAAAATATCGGCCCTTTCATATTCCAGCTCGATTTACTTTCGTGGCAGTTTCTGCCCATCCATTTTCCAGAAAGATCAACACATGTCGTCCGTCAAGCCACTTGTACTCCTCCTGGGTGCAGGCGCGAATATCGGAAAAGCAGTGGTAACGAAGTTTGTCAGTTCTGGCTTTGATGTCGCGGCAGCTGCCCGCAGGTTGAAAGATGGCCAGTTGTCACACGGGAGATGGACATTCAAGATCGATTTGAACAGGCCTAACAGCGTCGCTGATCTGTTCTCAAAGGCTCACTATCAGATCGGTATACCCAATGTAGTTATCTACAATGGTAATTGCTTGACTCTCGATGATGACATCGCTGCTGACATCTGCTCCCATAGCTGCAGCTCTCACATTTCCATCGGATGGGAACCCGCTCTCAGTGTCTGTTGCTGACATTGAATCTTCCCTCAACATCAACACACTGAGCATGTATGCTACAGCTCAGCAAGCAGTGGCAGGATATGAGAAGCTGCCCAAGTCTGTCTTGAAGACTTTTCTATACACAGGGAATATCCTCATCTCGGCACCGAGACCGTTGCTCATTTCGCTCGGTATGGGAAAAGCTGCTTCGGCCCATGTAATCCGGGCCGCAGCGCTGGGCTATAATGAGCAAAATTACCGGTACGATCCGAAAAGTTGAATTCTGATACCGCACTGATCCATCCTAAGCTTTTGCTATGTCGATGAGCGCAAGGAGGATGGTTCGTCGGTGGGTACGGCTGTCAGTGGATCTGCGCATGCAGATTATTTCTTTGAGCTAGCGAAGCAGAAACATCAGGGGCCCTGGAACTCAACTTTCGTTGGAGGGAAAGGCTACGTCAACTTGGATTGAAGAAACTTGTTGCGGCTGGAGAGAACTCGATATCTCAGTCTTCGCTTCGGGAGCTTTCCCTTCCGTGGTATCGCTTGGATGCTGAGAAACGAAACAAATGTTGTTGTTCAAAAGTGAAATTTGGTATGTCAACAAGCGGGAAGTGAGGATTCAGTCGAAAGATGGATCAGAAAGCCTCATCACTTGGGGTTCGTGCGGATTCTAAACAAATTGGATCGATCTGCACATGAGCATTAAGCGAATCCCCCTTTCCTCTAGCCGAACCACGAGTAGATCTTCATGATATCGGCATTCGTAGTACTTTGATCAAGCGGTAAACCGAAGCAGATCGTCTGCTTCGTCTGAACTTTACTCTCAAGAGACCGCCCTTGACCGTCTTCGTATTGTCTACCCCTTGTTCCATATGCAGATATGCAAGGGTTGACACGCCTTGGCACGCCACAAGGAAACGCCAATTGTCTCGGCTGGCGATCAAGCTTCCATTAACCCTGTATTCTTGGGTCCTCTTACTTACTTCCAAACCGTACTCGCATTTTACTTGCATAGAGAATAAAATATGTGCATAACTTCAGGAAAGATACCCGATGCGGCAGCGCTTCTGAGTTCGAGTAAAACACTAGCCATTTCAAACTCCACACTTCAGATGGTATAAGTCACTACCTTTCCCACCTTCACTTTCCGTCCAGGACTGTTCTCAAACATTACGCTCATTCATTCTCGTTCATTCTCATATTCATTCTCATTCGTTGTGCTGGTCACTCATTTAGTTCATCATGTACACTTTTACTTCAATCCTCAGCTTGGCTGCGCTATTCTCCACGGTTCTGGCACATGGGGAGATCACTTCCCCGCCCACTCGATCGGCTGGACCTGCCATGGATGCTGCATGCGGTACATCAGTCTCTGCTCTCGTCAAGGCAGACACGACTAGCCATGTTGAAGACATGCCTGAAGCTGCTGCACTCATTCCTGGATTCAACTCGACTGCTTGCAATGTCTTCCTGTGCAAAGGTCAACAGTTTGCCGACAACACTGCAAATGTACAGAACTTTACCGCTGGTCAAGTTGTCAACATGCGCGCTGTGATCCCGATTCCTCACGAAGGACCGATGAATGTGTCTGTCATCAATACCGCGACCAACACAGCCATCGGAGCTCCATTGATCAGCTTCGACAGCTATGCCGATGAGTCTCTCGCTACTCTGCCAGCCAACAATACCAACTTCGATGTTACCGTGCCTTCTGATTTGGGTTCCGCATGCTCTGTCGCTGGTGCTTGCGTAAGTTGTACGGCTTTCGTGGCTGATCGAGGCTGACAAGCAACAGGTTATGCAATGGTTCTGGTTCGGAACTGGAGCTCAACAGACATATGAGTCGGTATGTTATCGCCCTCGAAGTTTTTGTTTTGCTTTGGAATTAGACCCTTACGAGGACCGCTTGCTGACTCGATCATCAGTGTGTCGATTTTATCGTTGTTCCTGAAGCTGCAGCAGCCCCAGCAGTTTCTGCTCCTGTGGTTGCTGCACCAGCTACCGTTGCGGCCCCAGTAGCTGTCGTAAACGATGAGGAGGATGATGCTTGTTGAGACATTGCGACACAAGTTAAGCAGTGATCGGAATTTTTCCCTCTGAGAAGGGGCGAACAGCGATGTGGAGAACATAAGAAACAGGAGGCCAAGATGAAGGAAGTAAATGCATCTGGTTGAGAAGGTAGACAGAAAGCACTTGGGACTATTTGTATCAATTTATGCTGTAATATAATACAAGACATGACGAGCACTGGTCTGGCTGTAATTTTTCTTGTCGCGTTTGACTGGAAGAGAGAATCCAAACGACTGTCATTTCGTTAAGAAAGAGGACCAGTAAGAGAAGCCCGCAAGTACCGCCAATTCTTGGAAGCAACATGTAAATCTATGAAGCGAAGTCAAGAGGAGGATGGGACACTGCTGAGGTCCACTCGTGGGAGTATGCTACTGGAGTATCACGTGTATCGCTAAATCTGGAACGTGTTGTTTTGATCGACGCGTCGACGCGATTTCTTATCTGTTTGATAAATCCACCACAGCACCCACACCTGCTGCACCTCAAGACGACCTGCATTTGAGCCTGCACACAACACCCAATCAGCCGCCAATATGCCTCCATCGTATGGGCACACCTATGACCTCATTGGTACTCCTCGTCAGCCACTAGCACCCACGAACATAAACAGTATCCTCAATCCAGCTCCCGAAAATGATAAGACAATTCACCTCGGTAAAGCGCCCATGGTATGCGACTCTGCCCATCCAGACTACCGTGGTAGACTGATACAAAGATAGGGCGAAGCTCCATCTGCCAAACGGAAAGCTGACGAGTACGATGATGACGATTCCGACGAAGGGGTCTATGTCACCCAAAACTGCGACCAGATCCGACGCAAGATCCACGCATTCATCAACAGCGGAGAGATGAAAGTTGGAGAGTTTCAGAAGGCAATTGGCGTCAACAGCAAAGGTTACGGCATGTTCATGGGTCAGAGCGGTCGTGATAAGGGAAGCGGAAGCAATACATACGTCGAGGCATTCAAGTTCTTCAAGAAGCGCGAGGAGAAGGGACTCAAGATCGCCGCATCGAAGAAGAAGGCCAAGACTGCTGATGCAGTAACGAGCAACGGCGACTTGGATGCTATCCGACTTGAAGGCGAGGATGATGTCAGTGTTCCGATCTTCGATTCCTGCGACGAGATCCGAAGGAAGATACGCGCATACCTTGCAGGATCTAATGGAACCCAAGCCGATTTCCTGCGAGCCATTGCAAAGCCATACAATGATGGGAGGAAGATCCAGTCGAAGGTTTTGAATGACTTCTTGGGAAAGAAGGGGGCATATGCTGGAAACACAAGTGCAGTCTTCTATGGTGCGTATGTTTTCTTTGAGAAGATGCGCATTCGCGATGGAAAGCCAAAGTCAAAGCATAGACAGGATATGGAGAAGGCACACGGCAGCGGAGGACTGGATACCAAGCGTCGACGAGATCATGTCTGGTGTCTGGCTGGGCAGAGGCCATATGAAGACAAGTTGGGCCAACTCCACTTCTCGGGCCGCTAGTGGGCTCTTCATCATCTACATTTGGTCCGAATTGTCCTGGCAATTGTTTTCTATTTTGGTGTTCTTGGAGCTTCCTCTATCGGCATGATCTGTATACATTTGTTTGGACCGTAGAATGTGTTTGGGTGGCTATTTGCGGGAACTTGGTGTAACTGGGGAGGCTTTTTGCCAGAACAGATTGTCTATGTTGTATTCTTGCATAATTGTCTGGTTCGTCTTCGTATGCTGGCCATCATTATCTATTCCTCGTCCTGTTTTGTTAGAATTGTATCAACTTTGTCCCTCCGAACTGGACACGTCTACACGTCTTACTCCGTTTTGATTCGCTGAACAACTCGTCGTTCTCTGCATCAGAGAGCCAGGCTGGCTGAACATACGCATGTAAGCGCTAAATGGGGAGGCCCTGTCCACCCGCTCCGCTTCCGCCTTTGCAGCCGCCTCTAATCTGCTTCTGCGTCCGTCTTACACATCGTCGACCCATGCTATCTCGACTCCAGTGTCGACCTGACCACTTTGATTTTGCTTTGAAATGGTATAAATAGTCGTACCCTTTCTCAATTTCTTTCCGATCTGTTTCTTCACTCTCTGCAATCCAATTCGCTTCGAACCGCTGTCAGTCATGGCTTCCAAGGACACCAAAGCCGCACTAGATCCCATGGACTTCTTTCCATTTCGTGGGCAATATGGAGGCAGCTCTATGGGAACAATATTCTTTGTCGCTGTACGCCTCATAGTTCCTCTCATCTCGTACTCGCTCCTTGCCCCACATACACACGCATTCTCTGCCTTCCGTCGTTTTCCATGGATGCTTCCTTCAATTTCAGCTCCAATTGGCACCCTCGATATTCCGTTTGTTCCCACTGCTCTTTTGGTTTTCCTTCACAAGACCCTGGGACTTCAACCATACCCCGCCATAGTCTTCCTCGGTGCAACACTTCCCACTTTCTCATTCATCGCATACACGGCTCTATGGCGACGAGAGCGGTTCCCCATGACAGGACAGGGAGGCTCACTTCAAGTCACGACACAAGTCAATCTCGTTGATATCATGCACTCAATCCTCTTCGCCTACCTCGCATCCAAGAATCCTACATGGACTCCAGCACTTTTTCGATGGATGCCAATCCCTTTCGTATTGGGATTAATTCTTCATGTCTGGTCAGACCACAGCAAATACATCTTCCGTAAGGACGCGAGGAACAAGGGCAAAGTATACACAGGAGGTCCATGGGGTGTGGTTCGGCATCCGAATTTCTTGGGATTCACGGTCTGGAGAACTGCTTTTGCCATTGCGGCTGGTGGATGGGCTTTTGGAGGGAGTATGTTTCTTGGCTTCATCTATTTGTTCTATTTCACCTCGATACCTGTTCTGGAGGGATATATGAAGGGCAAATATGGGAAACAGTGGGAAGTTGTCACGGAGAAGGTACGGTGGATGTTCTTGCCAGGGATCTGGTGAAGGGCCGGCATCAAAATAGATTGTGTAGTGCAATCAAGCACGAAGTAGCTGTCGATTGTCACACAGTGACATGTTTGAGTGGAGTCTGTCTGTCATATTTCGTAGATCAATCAAACCCCTACGCTTACCAAGAAGTCTCGGTGTACATGATTCCACACAGCTTTTCCTTTATTTCAACAATGAACCCCCATTGGTACTCACACAGCTTCCAGTTGTATTCGAGTCCTTCATCAAGTAGATATAAGCTTCCCCAACCTCCTCAGCCGATCCTACTTTTCCTAGCAACGCATTCTTCCCCACCATCTCTCCGATTTGCTCTCGATTCGGACCCCACATCTCCGTAAGTGTGGCTCCAGGATTCACAAGATTGACTCTGATCGGCGCCATGTCCAGTGCCAGGTTTCTTGTCAAGCCGACCATGCTCGCGGCCAGTGCAGAGTATAGCGAGTAGTTCGCGACTGGCTTTTCGGAGATGTGTCCGCCCGTGAAAGTCAATGATGAGGTGTAGCTCTTCTTGAGGTAGCGGTGGCCGACTTTGGCTAGAATCATAGGTACTGTAATGCCATGTTTGGCGACTTCGGTGACCTCTTTGATAGAAGTTTCGGACAGTGGTTTTGCGACGGGTCCTCGTCCGGCAGTGGTGATGATGTGGTCCAGCAAAGCCACCCCGTCGCATGTGACGTTCATGAGAAGGTGGTCGAGAGTCTTCTCGAGAACTTCGCTCTGAAGGTCGACGACGTATCCTTCAATGTTGCCTTCTGGGAATGAGGTTTTCAGTGCTTTGACGGCGGTTTCGACCCGAGCTGAGTTTGAAGATGCGATGGCGACGTTGGCATGTTCTTGAAGGGCGAGGGTAGCAGCTGCAAATCCCATGCCGGATGTTCCACCGATGATGAGAATGTACTGTCCTTTAATGGGCGGCATATCGATATCGTTGAGACGAGACAGTCCTTGATTTAGCTGTGAGGGAGAATGCAGAGTTGGAAAGTTGTTGGAACAACCCTTACTCAGATTGTACGGAATGAGTATGGAGCCAACTTTGATGATTCAAGATGAGAAATGCTTGCTAGATCATCGTTAATCAAAGAGAAACCAGGCGAAGAAATAAGAGTCCCCAATCCTACCAACTGTTTACTCTCGGGAACAAGCCTTAGCGAGCCCGGAGTTAACCCCGGAGCTTAGATGTTTATTCCCACGGCTCTCGTCACTGGCCAACCGTTTACCTAGGATGAGAGTCACTGGTAGTAAAGCAATGTGTCTGAAATCAACCACTCTTCGCGCCTTGTAGGCTCAATGTCAAGTCAGTCATTAATAATTGCCTCGTACAAGGCATCGTCCTAGGAGCTTTGCACTACACCAATATTTACAAGACTTGTTGCCAGTGTTTCTCGAAATACAATAACAGATGCGCATAGTGTTATTTTTGCAAAAGCCTGAAGTTATGTGTCCTGGACTGACATTTGACGAAAATTGGTCGATCGAATCTTTCACCTTTTGTAGCCACAAGTGAAAAAAAAATTACTTGCGAACCTATGTTCGTGGCTCGTGACAAGACTTGCATTTGAAGAAGCCATCAACACGGAAAACATTCAAGCCACAATGATTGACTGCGGGAAATGGTCTGGCCAAGATGAGATGATGCACTACGAGGCAGCCCCTGGTAAATCTCCCCTTCTTCATTCTCTCCTGATTGGCGAAGAGTTCGCCAACCTAACAGCATGACCTATCCCACGCCTCTCGGCGTGCAAGTCTGCGTGATCTCACATCTCTGGTGAGTTGTTTATAGCGTCTGGTGTGACTTTTGAGACATTCTGCAAGGCTGAACCAAATCACAACACATTCGACAGGTGAGGCTTGAGAGGCTGAAGAAGAGATGCAGAACGGGAAATACAAGCGAGAAAACACATCTTCCGTAAAGCCAATTGGTTGAGGAACACCAAAACTGGATGTAAATCGTGCCATGAGCGATTTGCTTATTACTAGGAAGATAAATGACGTCCTGAGCCTCCCACAGTTAATTTTCGGACTGACAAGGTCAACCATCGCATGCACTTCTCTTGGTCAATAGCTGACTTTCCATTTCATGATCAGACAATACGGTTGCGGAAACGCTCAAAACGTTGAATTAAATAAGACAGGTAAGATTTCCATGCTAGAATACTTGAGTTCTTCAAGTTAAAATCTGTCTAGACATGGCAAGCGACGCAGAGCCACACACCACATTCGAAAAGCTTTCATGGGCATTCGGGATCGTTGGTGGTATCGCTGGCCTGATAACTTTGATAATCGTCGTCATTGCTGTCGGACCTCTCATGCTACAGCGAAAAACCATTTCAGAAGCGAAGAACAAATCTGTCGTTGGGAAGTGGCGATCTGTTGTTGCTTCGCAAGACGGCTTCGGTATCAGAGTACTCGCTGTAGCACCTCGCATCTCTCTTCGCGGACTCGTTCAGCAAGAGTACAAACTTGCTCCTGTGATGGCTATTGAGCCTACTCCGCGTATTACTTGCGGATGGGGTAACTTCCTTGAGATTTCGGGTATTTTTCCAGGCGATGTATTGACGGGAGCCAAAGCGGATTCTACTGCTGCCCCTTCCGCAATCTCAACCGAGCGTGCTATTGAGTTGGTTGAAGGCAAAATCCCAAGGCGATGGCGTGGCAGTGAATTTGTGAGCTTTTGTGCTCTGCTCGGATTCCGGCAAGAGGGTCGTGACGAATTCGAAAGATCCCATCTCCCTCTCCCCGCCCTTTGGTTCGGACCGTCTGGCCGGATTGCCATTCGTGAATCGCCTCATGGAGTAGTAGCATCTTTCACGCCAAGGGTGCCTTTGTCACACCTTCTTCCCGACGTCGTTGCTGATTCAAATGAGGTTGTCAAGTTCAATCTGATCTTTAGAGGATATTATAGCGCCAAATCACTGCCATTGGGAGACGACAGAGCCCTGTTTTTGGGTGGAAAGAACCCATGGGACGCGGGTTCTGATCTGAACAATCCTGCAGTACAATTGGTTGTCCTTGAACACGAAATCTACTCCAATATCGAAGCCTACCTTCTCGACATTTGGGGTCTGTCTTGTGACTCTATCACCTTCATCGGGCAGCGACTGATTCCAGGGGATCATATACCCCCTGGCTCCTTCGAAATTGCTGGATTTGTTGGCTCGCTGGAAGTTTTAGCTTTCTTGAAGCAGGCGACGACGCGCTTACACCCTGATGGATACTTGTGGACATCTTCACCTAAACTTACTGGGAAGTTGGTGGATATATACAAGCATTCCTGGAAATCAGGCCTAAGATTGACGGATTTCTACAAGCTCGCTGCGACAACGTGGCCTGAGAAAGTCACGGCTCATATCTGGACACATGATGCATCGAGGATTCTGCCTGCTCTTCAAGCCATCACACACGTTCATAACACGTTCGATGATGTCCGACGGCTGAGAGTGGCAAATTGCTCATCCAGTGATATGCGCACCATTGCCATCTTGGATGGAGTTATGCGGAGAATTTGCGGTCAAGGTGGGGGGAAGATTCCAAGGTAGCTGAGCTGACTTGGTCCATGATATGTTGCCCCAAACTCGTAGAAGCTCTGACCGACAGCATCCAGAGTGCTCCTGGTCTACCAGAATCCCATGTTCGCGACATATTCAAAGCGGAAGGAGAAATTCGGGATGGAAAATTCTCATTCGTACCTCTCCTAGGTAATCATAAATTTACGATCCCAGCTGCCAGGAACCAAGTGACTCTTTTCGACGGTGGTCAGATTTTAGCTGCACTCGCAAGCTTGGTTCTCACGGGTCTATGGTTTACAATTAGTTTCGATAACAACGTCTGCTACAAGGCCTTGTGTGTGCCAGACAGAATTCTACTCATCTAAAGTACACCCCCAGAAATTCTGTTATCTTCTCAATGCTTGGTGTATGTTCAGTGGCTTGGACTTTGTCAGATGGTAACGGTAACGGTGTTGGGGGG
>JGI24512J20087_1000331_pt1 | contig 28160 bp, 19 predicted proteins | sample LinPmetageLP35_FD_20087 | JGI IMG/M metagenome (IMG submission 20087) | reverse complement strand
TAGCCAGTGAGGTGTCGAATATGGCACCCACACCACCGAATCTGCCTCGCTCACGCCGCTCGATGAGACCAAGGGATAAGTAGTGGCTGCATGTCTCCATTCTCCAGTCATCGTACTCCCTGCTCCATAGTATCATATACCACAGCAAGGAGACCTAGCGCACATCTCTGCTCCTCAGCTTATCCTCACGGAAGCGCCGACGACTTCTGTAACCATGCATGGCCACCCCTTTAGTGACGTGGAAGTAGAGATGCAAGTCTCATAATACTTGTTGCTGCGCAGATCGTGCCAGGAGCCAGAAATGAGATCAGAGTAAGTGTATTATAGTATCGGTGAAGTCCACGGTGATTAAATGATCTTCTGTCCGTCCACCCATCTGCGTCAGCTGACCTATCTCAAGCTTTCCTTGATAACCAAATCGTGACAGTATGCTAACTATAACCTATTTAGATGCCAAATATATCTCAGGTTAGGCCGAGATACCTTTCGTCGCCTGCCGAAGATCTCCATTCGTGCACATCCAAGTAGCCCCCGCTTCCTGCCTCCTCTCAAAAAAGCATCGTGAAAGTGACAATCCGCAGTAGTTTTGTTCCAGGCCATACGTTCACGTGAACCCCTATTTAGAGCGAGGCTCGCCACCAGCTTTTGGTGCTTCTCAGAACACTGGGCATATGTCGTGCTATATCGTACAAAGAACTTTGGCAGCGAAGACCATATGTTAGTAACATTAAGTTTAGGAAAATCGCTCATATACGCCTGTATCAGAACGACTTACAAAAGTAGCTCCAATCGTACCACGACCAATATCGCTCTGCTTGGATATTAGCTTCCAGAGACTTGACTGGAGTGAACGCGGAGAAATCCGATAGGACCGCCTTGATCGAGGGCGAAATTAGGTGCGTAGCTAGCAAGGAACACTTCTCAGGTACTTGCTTGAGAGGGAATTTCGTACAAACCACCAAGGATGCCCAACTGCACCGCATAGCTGCCATCCTTCAGCTCATCCTCCTGATGTGCTTACATAGTGCCCAGGCAGATGATCAGCGCCATCGACGCAGCACAAGGCCTGAAATTCTCTGCTGCACTACAGCAATCCTCAGCAACCCCATCATAGCCGTTCCATAGTAAGTCCATCCTCGGATGGAGCAGATAGCATTCGTGACTCGTGTCTATAGATTCAGCTCATGCAGAATACTCTGCCATCGCCGTTTCAGTAGACTCGGATGACCAGCAGAGTCTTTAGCTACACCCTCACCTTAAGAAAATTAATTCCTCGGCGTTCGGCTGTCCTGGATATATCCTCCATACCGCCCTACCCGCTTGGCCAGCTACGAGTTATAGAGATTGGTAACAGCCTGGAAAAATTCGCCAACCGTGGCTGATTAGAAGACAAAGCGGATAACAGAAACCTATGACATTAGACATTCGCTGGAATCGATCTTCATTCAGCGATACGCTAGAACCGCTGGATCCTCTGTCGCAGACGAGATAGGTACCAGACTTGCTGCTTTGCTTATCACTTGATAATAAGAATAACACCCTCAAGTGGTTCATATAGTTTAATAGCCAAGGAGGGTGCTGCCGGCGACGTCCGATCTCACCCAATGTCGAGAACCACCACCAATACCTCCAAGGCAGAATTGGTCACCATGCACTGGTGCAACCCTAGATAGACAGAATAATGTGTGCAGGGTTTGAATGATGGTGTGGTGGCTAGATGTCCAAGGTAGCCACCATTGGCCTTTTGTGTGGTTCCTTGATGAAGGATCATATCGACTAAGGCATACTGCCTCAGCTCTCGGGGAACTTCTTCCATGGTGCAGATACGGATCCGTACAGGGTGTGCGAACTTCGAGGAATCGGTCTTGTATAAGTTGGTCGGCGTCTGTCTTCCCTCCCTCATCAGCCCTCACCATCCTCCATACCTCTTGCTCCTCCGGTACGTCCTAGTGTTCTATACTAGGCTCCTGGATAAGGATCTGTTCTCGCTTGCCGCGTCCAATCCTTTGATTGCCTTTCGCCAGTATGGGATCGGCATCTTCTCGTCTTGCAACCAGGTGGTAGGAGGTAGAAGCTCAGCGAAAGGTAGTGACCACTAAAAAGACCGACAAATTGAAAGCCATCTGCTCGCTCATTCCCGGTGTGGGTGAAATCGCGATGGTGGACTACTTGAAGAAACGTTCCGATCTCGATACACTCTTCGCGCAACATTGCAGGTACCAGGACCCCTCCAAGGAGCAACGTGCAGACCCCTCAAACTTGCCAGTCGATTTCAAGGCCAATGAGCTTTGGCGAGTGCTCCAAATGCCACTCGGATACAGTGGATCTCCATGGGACTGGAATTGGCGGCCACCACTCGAAGGAATGCCTTCAAGAATTACGGCGGACTTCCATGCGACCGTGTGTCAGGTCATCTTCCGAATCTCCTTCTCTGACTTCGTCAAGTATGCCCTCGGGTATACCACGCAAGCGCGTTTCTTAACAGTCTACTCGATAATATATGCGATGTACGCGATAACCTTCGGACGGAATTCCAAGATCGCCCTCGGATACAGGAGATTTATATTAAAGTTGAAAAAGTGAGTAAACATAGAAATCCATCGAAACGACGTACTAATTAGAGTAGGCATCAAATCAGGGACACCACCCGCTAGCACACTAGATCGTTACTAGCAGCCTGAATCAGAGGGCGGGTGCGCCATATGACGCCTTCGCTGCGAACTTTGACCAAATCAGGAGAATCTTTACGACTCGCAACTTTAACGTAGTACTCAAGCGTCTTGCGGCTTTGGACCGGCGTTTTGCGCACGGTAGTCAGATGTACAACTGGCAGAAAAGGTCAACAGATCTCGACTTCTAGCAGTGCGTCGATGGAGTATTATGGTCAGCGAAGTTCACTGCTCCGTTCGTACCACCGCACTCGTCAAGTGAGGACTGGGATGAGAGACTCCGCTTCCTTGATGGATTCAAGACAGACGCTGAGGATAGGGCGTAGGTTAATACAGTTGTGTTTCCAATGAAGAGGCTGACAACGTAGGAGTGGAACTCTGAAGGTCGAAAATCGCAGTACAGTGTCAAGAAAGGCTTGTTGATGTCTATAGGCCTGCCGAAGGATAGCCCCACGATATCCCGCTAAAAAAATCCTGATTTTAGGCGTAATGTCGTAGGATGTTCTAAGTGTTGGTATTTGGGATGTTGCTGAGGATGGAAGTCGGCCGCTCTTGATTCGTGATCAGGGCAGGAACTGTATGTATAGCTATATAGTGCAATCAGCCATGTTTCCCAAACCGTGTTCAGAAATACCATTCACCTTTCGATGATCTCGCCTAGTCTCGTGGCCCGACGCGGCGGCTCTTCCTCCTTCGATTCATTAGCATAGGATACGGGGTTCGCCGCTTGTGGTAAGCATTCCGTTGCCTTTTACACCTTTCCGTGACGGTTTCCCGGTCGTGCAAGTACTTGTATCTAGAATCGAGTAACTGGTATTGCTCCTGCCATGTCAGTTGACCTTTCCAGTTTGTTCCGCCAACATTTTCCAGGCCAACTGGGCGCCATGGGAACAGCTTCTTTGTATGTGTTCGCGCCTTGAGATGTTTGCGGACGGCAGGCATAATACAACCGTGTGGACCACGAATTTTCAGGTGAGGAAGGTTGCGGATCTTCAAAAGGCTCCATATTCCAGCGTCATCGACGGAAGATATCGCAAGTGGTGAAGAAGGCAGATTTGAAGCCACGATATTCGCATAGAACTCCAGTGTTTGTGAAGGTGTTCAAAAGCCTCGTAGGCATAATCGGTAGTCCGCTGGCCCTAGCCTGCGGCATTCTCATCGTCAAGATAGGAAACACTGAGGAATCGAACGTTGTGCAGAGTTGCTCGACCCGGGCCGCGTTCGAAGAAGGCTGACAGGGTTTTCAAGTCGCTGAACTCGAGGGCTTCCCCAATGCGGAGTTTGACTGGCGTAATCTCTTTGTTTTTGGTGGAAATTGAGTAGGGGTGGTCGAGGTAGACTGAACGGAATGCTCTCGATACTGATGCCACTGGATGGTGTGCGGCATGGGTCCTAACACCGACGCCGAGGGGTGATAGTCGAGCGCCCGCGAAGATATAACACGATTAGCGTAGTGATCTCTATAGGTAGTGCAGTCGTGTTGCAGTGGAATGTATGGAAAGTTGGGGGAGTAGAGTGGCGTGCCATGACGAAGGCCGGATGCTGATTAGCATTCAAGAAGGGGTTGAAGGAGGTCATGAGGGAATGGTTTTGCAGAAAAGAATTACAATCTGTCGTTCATGAGTTGTTGGCAGCCGTTGGCAGCCGTGAATAGGACAGGCAATGCCGCGGTTGTGCCTTGTTCCCCTGGCAAAAGAAAAGGGTAGTCGACAAAGCCCAGAGGCGGGAGGTTGAAAGGCCAGGCAGGGTTCTTGGCACGGTCCATTGAGGCTCAAATTACCCGACCTTTCCAAGTATCAAGGCTTCGACGACTTCTCTTGCCCACGTCATGCCAGCCAACTATCACTCAACGTATTTTGGTCTAGTACCGCGCATTGGGAATAAAATTTTCGGGGCTGTGATCTAGCATCGTCACCAGGAACGCTTTACCTTCAAAGGGATTTCCAAAGACTCCGACAGGAGTGTCCTCAACAACGCTACCAAGAGCTTCAAGAATCAAATATGCAAAAGCTGCGGCAAAGATGGATATATGCGATGCATGAACACGAATGAAAGTATCACATAAGAGATGCGATTTGGGGATCAAAACTTTCTTGTGGTAATGTTATAAGGTATCAAACATCGACACGCGAACATCCCAAATCACCAACTCCGCCCCCTCCGATTCTTATATAATACCCCGGTCCCGATCAGAAACAAACCTTCATAGTTTCCTTCGACACGGCTCTGGCGAACTTCCTTGGTCACGATAGCCAATCCCCGCCTTTTCCCCGGCTTGCTATAGCCCAGTACGATGCGTTGTGTTGTCGGCAAGGTCAGGTCTTGGGTATTCATAGCCATCGAGGAGATCAATATCAATATATTCTTCTCCTGCCTCGCTGGAGTCCCCGTCAGAGGATGTTTCGCTGGAAGCCTCGCTAGGGGACGTATCACTGAAAGTCTTATCGGATGAAGCATTGCGAGAGAGCTCAGAGTCAGAGTCTGGGAAAATGCCAATGGGCACCCATCCCTCCTCGTCAAACAAAGGCAGGATGACGGGTATATCGTCTCCAGAGGAATGAATTTCCCTGTCCCCATTGTAAGATAGGTTATTAATTGACGGGATGTTACACATTTCTGGAAACTTACAGCTCAGGTGCTATCGATTCTCCAGCCAAGACAGTCAGACGTGCTTTCGTAAGCTTTGAACTGAGCTGCTCAAGATCGTCGATTGCGGGGGCATGTGCAGACTGTAAGAGACTCGAGCTCTCATCTTGCGACCTCAACCTGCTTTGGTCGGGTGATGACAGATCCGGGCTGCACGGTGGCGTGGCTGGTATGCCGTCCTGAGTCATCTCTGTTGGAGCCATGTTCAAGGAGGCAAGTAGGTTCTGATGCTCGAGAGTCAAGAGCAAAGTCAGCCAAGCAATGCTTAACGAAGATTTGTCATTAGGCATCGTCAGAGGGTAGAGAGTGACAAAGGATAGTAACATACTCTTGCACGGGCTAAGCCTTGTTCGTACAAGGCCGACAAGTCTTCAACTTGCAATACCTGCACTCAAAGATGTACCAATGTGGCCCGCTGTGGCACAAGCTGCAAACCCACTGAATGAGTGTCGACTCGGACTTCAAGGGATTGAAAGAGTGGTGGCAATGATTCGGAATTGCCATTGGCAGATTGCGTTGGCTTGATGATGATTTGGTACAGAATCACAGATGGTGCTTTAAGAAGAGTGGTTAATATCGAGGGGAAATCCTTACCTTTATATATATCGAGTCTCCCATACTTCACAGTAGGAGTGGGTCTAATCTATCTTGGAAACCAACGCCGGATGGACGATCTAGGAAGTCGATTCACTCATCCCTGGGTGAACTAGTAGCCTGCAATTCGGAGGTCTGTTCTTGCGCGGCCAACCCGGGACAGTCGGTTGGGGAAATTGATTACGTTTCTCCTGGATGAACCAGGGGCCTATGATTGCAGCATGATGTGTTAGCTGCTTGAAGACAAAGCTGGCTTCGCCGATTCACCCCTGTACAAGTCACTTGCGGATCAATTGATGCTGCATATAGTACTCGATTGAGGCTAGATTGGAAAAGTAATATTTTGCATAGATGTCTACCCGGGGCACATATTTTGATTCTCTCGAGGTTGCATTACACTATAGACGTCGTGCTCAAACTTTACTATATATGAACGATTTGATACATTCAAATCAAACCTGGAAAGACCCAATAACCAAGATCCTGAATCCAACAACCCAGCCATGTGATCCAAGACAGTATCCTACTCCTTCCGCTCACCAACAAACGGCTTTGGCTCAAAGTTTGGCTCAAAGAGCGTCACAGGGAGATCGCTAAGTGATTAATTAGTTGTGTGTTATCAGCACTCTGTTGGACACGTACTCCCAATTGGGTGAGGTTTCTCGAAGAGTCTCCTCTATAGCCGGGTTTGTGGTACTCTGCTGAGTGTGCCCGGTAGTAGATGGGTCCGTGGACCGATTCTGGACAGTCTCATGTTTGTCATCCACTTTGGACGACTCTGGCTGCTTTGGCTTTGCGGTCATCTCTGTTGGAGCCATTGTCCACGTGGAGGATTGGTAGATAACTCTTATATATATGAAGAAGTGTGATGTTTGAGACGATGCTTGAAGAATTGGGAGGGATGAGGAAGCGAACTGTCAAACTTGGAAGAAATTCGCACCCTTATATACAATTTTATACTAAAAGTTCGTATATATCTTTCTAACGACAAACTACACATCGGCTTCTCATTCAGCCGTCTCATCTGATTGAAGATATTCACTTGGCTTCTACCAATCGGAATCAAGTGGTGAAGACCGAGGCCTTGTGTACAACTTCATCCGCTTCGGCATGTTCCTTGACCCTGCGGTTCCTGATCAACATGCCATGCATCTTGCTGCAACTAGGAGGAAGAAATCAGCGTTATGTCGACGATGTTGATCTCCCAAAACGGATTAGGGTCAAAGAAATCACCTAGGCTTCATGCCGGTGAGGAAAGTGTTGGCTTCTTGAATGGTCAAGTTAGCTTCGCCGATCTATCAAGCAGCAGTGTTGGAAAGTAAGAGATTGGCAGGAGTATTGATAGTGTTTGGACCATGCATATTGTCGGAGGAGATTTTATGGCGTATCGATTGTGTGTTCCCAAAAATGTAACGTTTGCATGTGGCACCCTTTTAAGAAGGCTTTGCATGCAGCATCCTCACCCCCCAAGCAGCTAAAGGCTCACGATTGAAACTAACATTGGAGTACCGGCTGGAGGGTCCTCAAACACATAGGATCTTTGTATAGCTCAACCAAACTGGTTACCATTTCTGGATAACACATTCTACGTATCTGGTATGATCCACTGGTGATAGTGCTATTCAGCCACCGTGAGCTCCCGCGATGACTAAACCAGAACTGGAGCATAGTTTTAAGCTCTGATTCGCTTAATAGACTTGGGAGTATGCAAACTTTTTTACCCCGGTCACCCAAGTCCTAGGAAGTCTGGCAAAACTTATTCCCGTCTTGTATTTGTAAGCCTAAGGACCATTTGCCTGTGAACCGACGAATTATTAAGAATGACAGCCCAAGTTTCCCCGCTTTCACGATGCATTTGAATCTCTTCACTTTCTTGACGAAAGTACCTAACTGTCAGGACCGAACCGCCCAATATGACGACGTCTACGTATGTATCACAGCTCGATGCAATTTCCAAGAAAGTCGAATCCTTCATTCAGAGCCTTCAGAATGCTGAGATTCACCCGTCAAAGGAACAATACACGACATTCAAGGCTTTGAGCCTGAGGCTTTGCGAAGCTTCCGCGGATATACCGGTGGAGATCGAGGCTCTGAAGAAACGTCAGGCAGAGTCTTGCGAAGAGGGCAGAAGACTTATATCTCAGGCACAGTCGGACAGAAAGGACCTTGTCCACCTGAAGAATCGCAGTGTATTCGCGAGAAATTTAAAATTATTCTTTGGAGGTCCACAGGAATCAGCTATCGACTCGGACGCAATCAAGGCAAGAAAGAAACTGACGCGAGAGAGATGCGAGCGCATCTGTAAATTGAGCCCAGATGGATTAATTTCTTGGGCAATGGCCTTTGCGCCAAGCTTATGGACGGCCAATTTAATGTCAAACAAGACCTTTCACTGCGTGGAGGAGCTGATTGAGCCCCAAGGCCCAGCGGTGTGGCCACCCGAGATATACGATGTATTGAGTGCTTTAGGAGATGAAGACCCGCTGCGAGGATCTCAAAAATATCACGAGTTTCTGAAAGGTAAGTTTTACTTGGTGAGAAAGCTAGATCGAAAGATATACGCCTTTGAAGCATATCTTCCTGGCACTTTTGGAATTCGGGGGGAAACGATGAGAAATATCCTTTTCTTCTCGTCCAGCAAGAGCTTCGTCGCCTTTCTGAATACGCACACACATGTCAGCTATAAGTATATTGAAGGGAGTAACATGGAAGTCCAAAATATCTGACCGCCATGATCCAAAGTGTGCTGAACGGCGTCCCTGCTTAGTGACTGCTTGTCACAAAACGAGGAAGATGCGAGTATGGAACGTGACTGTCGCCTATACAATATAAGTAGCTGCACAGACTGTATGGTGGGGTGAGAGGCTCATCCTAATACTTACTTTGCCTGTTCGAGGTGAGCTTGCGTCCGTTGGGAGATTCTAGAATGAGGTTGCCTATTGCCTCTATGCCGCTGGTGAGGTTAAGTCGTCGAGTCCTCAGAGTCTTCAGTACTCTCCTGCGCGTTTGACAGAATAATGCCACGTGTGTAGAAGGAGGTCAGGAAAAGGCGCGCAGCGAAGGAAGAAATGAATCTGGATGAAATAAATTGCGGGACGAAATGCTGAAGTAGGATGGAAAATAGGGCGTATCGGCTGCCCCTCCGCAGGTGGGATGAAGTCTATCAGCGGAGCTGGGCGGAGCTGATCAGGCAGAACGACTGAGTCATTGTTGTCGCTCAAGAAACAAATTCGAATGGTATTTAATCTCTTGCTTGCAATTCGAGAGCTTGATGAGGGCTTTCATTTGCAGGACGAAGTTGTGGTTGCGGGACTTTGTAAGTGGTGGGGTTAGATCCCATGTGATCCGATACTGATCGAAAACACCCCGGCGCATTTACGAGGTTAGGCTCCAATGCCTTTCGGGCTGCAACGGTGGGACCAAAACATGACAATTGTGCCAGCTCCCTGAATTCTCGGTGAGGACACTCGGCTGGGAAGATACTGGACGCTAACTAATATTTATTTAGCCTAGCGCCAAACTACAGTACCCTGTTTGCGATCCCCAAACTTGCATCCTCGCGTCCATCACATTCTTTTCAATCTGCGATCATGGCTACAAATTCTGAACTTGATAAAATCAGATGTAATCCGATCAATGAAGGCCTGGGCGCCTTCTGTCATCTCTTTGAGTCGACGCGTTCCGAACTTGGTGTCGCGTTGGCGTCTAGCACAGTGCAAATTGTCTTTTCAACAGCTATCGCCGCAGGTATGACCAGCTTCTGGGGATAACGTTCGTTACTAATGGGCGTAGATATCAAAAATCTTTTGCTCGACCTTATCCTAGCTCTTCAAAATCAAACTGCGGCACGGATCCTGCGTTCACAAATTGGTGACAGAACATTAGCGGGCGACCTTGGTATCCTATATGGTCGCGTTGATTCGAACCAGTTAGACCTCGCATCAGCTATTCCTCTGGTAGAACAGGCTGTCAAGAATGAACCTGATGCACCGACTTCAAATGACGTGGATATTTGGCAGGCAGTGTTTGAGTTAGTCGCGCGAACAAATCCCGCCACCCCGCCAACTGCCTGCGAGAAAATTCTCTCCGACACGCCACTACGATCCAGCTCAGCATCTCAGAGAGGAATCGAGCAAACACACAATGAAGTTGACCAGCGGATACTTGAGGAACTCACAGGCCGCGTCCACTACGATATTGGAGGCTTCTACGAGCGATACTTCGAAGGGAAGGCCTGGACGAACAACGGGAGGGATATCTACGAAGAATCGAGAGCCCAATATACAGAAGGTCGCTGGAGCGGATGGCCACAGCCTCCAACTCAAAGTCGTTTTTTTGAGTGGTTCATGAAGTTCCAGGACACTGTTTTCAGCAGACGACGCCGCAGATACTACACATCAGCGAACAAAGTGTTGAGGGGCTCGGAGGCTGATCGCAAGCTTGACATTTTCCTAACACCCGCCGACGTTGCCTTACCGGATGGCGAACACGACTGGTCAAATGTACTTGTCATTGGAGAACATAAACAAAATCCTGATGAGGATGGATCTGCCAAAACACTGGTGCAGTTAGCAGGGTATGCACGCGAAGTGTTTGGAAGTCAACCGGAGCGGCGATTCGTGCCTGGGTTTACGATCTGCGGAAGTCTGATGCGGCTCTGGGTGTTCGACAGATCCGGACCGTACAACTCCGAGAAGTTCGATATTCACAAAGAGCCGGAGCGATTTGTCAAGGTCCTTGCCGGCTATGTGACGATGTCAGATGCAGAATTGGGTTTGAACACGTTCATCAAGCGTGACGACAACGGCAAGTATATCGTCACACGAGATGTGAGGATCTCTTTGGAGGACAAGCCAATCGCCTCGACAAAAGCGATAGTGTGCCGGGGAACAACGTGTTATCGAGGAAGGAGAAGCGACTCCACAGAATGGGAGTATGTGGTCAAGTTTGCTTGGCCGTCTGATAAAAGGCAGCGGGAGGGAGAACTGTTGAAGTTGGCCAAGGAGAGGGGAGTCACAGGCATTGCTGTGTGGTTCAATCATGAGCAGATTACTATCGACGGTGGCCCGGACACTATTTCACATTTCCGACGAGACATGAAATTTGGAACGCCACGAAAGCTATCGAGCAAAGCGTCTTGGGTCGACTGTAGTGCGGAATCTAGTCGGGCGTACTCCAAAACAAGTCTCGGAGGAAGGTCAGGGAGCGGTGGAACTCATTTGATGGGCTTAGGATTTGGTGCAAGTAGTGCCACAACCTCTTCCTCTGGGCAGAAAAGAAAAAGAGATAAAAGACTTGATGGGGATATCAGACTGAAGAGATCGAAGTCCGACGGTAGTCATGCCAATGGGACAAATGTGCGCTTCAAAGTAGGCGAGCTAGACGCAATCGGCGCTCACAGCATTCAAGAAACAGTGATCGATAGTCTGGCAGATTGCCGGAATGAGTGGCGGCGGAATAATGTCGACAGTATTCAAGGAGCCGGAGCCGACAGTCTCACAGATTGCGAAAGTGAGACGTACGGCAACCGAGTGCACTACTGCTTGGTAACTTCGCCAGCTGGACGACCTCTCCACGAATATCAATCAGTCAGAGAGCTTTTAGAGGCGCTGCGCGACGCTATCCGAGGTCATAGGTCACTGCTCGAGGATGGAAAGATACTTCATCGAGATGTCTCCGAAAATAACATCATCATCACCGAACTCCCTGCCGAAGGTGCTCCCAAAGGGAGACTGATAGACTTGGACTTGGCAAAGGAGCTGGACAGCATGCCGAGTGGGGCTCGTCACCGAACTGGCACCATGCAGTTCATGGCGATTGAGGTCCTTGAAGGCAAAGGTCACACATATCGGCACGACCTCGAATCATTTTTTTACGTCTTCGTATGGACGTGCATTCGATATGGGTACAAAGGTACGGGCAAGCAAAAACCCATCAAAGTACCGAAGACAAATATACTGCGAGGTTGGTATACTGGGATGTATACGGAAATTGCGCGGAACAAAGTGGGTGATATGGGCAAAAACCGATTCGAGAACATCATCGTGGAGTTTGCACCGAAGTTCGAGAACCTCAAACCGTTGGCTCGCGAGCTCCGATCCACTCTTTTTCCAATTAGAGATGGCGACATCTTCACGGGCACATTCCACGACCGTGATATAATGTACGATGGGGTGATAGATGCATTCAGCAGAGCGATAGACCGCCTGGGAGAGGAGGAATAGACAATTGCATAGGCGAGGCGAAGACTGGGGAGTTAGGATTGTGAGGCGTATTGGGAGTTTTTTCTTCTTTTTTTTTGCTACGAAGGGTGTGGGGAAAGCTGTACGATACAATGATACCAAGGATACCTATAAACGCGCGACTTATTGTATACTATACGAATTGCTTAGTGCCCAAGAACCTAACGCTTGTGATGAGGCCTCTGTACGGATCAAGTAAGGCAGGTAACGAGTGATAAACAGGGCGCTGCATAAGAATAGCCTAATTTCTACACTTCAATCTCCGATGGATCAATCCGAGCAGCTGTTTCAATCTTGCGTCCGGTGAAATCCGTCAGTAAACGTCAATGATTCCTGAAAGTAAGCCTCTGTTTTTACTCGACTGCACCATTCAAAAGCACCTCCTTCAAACGACTCCTCGCTGCTTCTGGATCCCACTCGGCCAGTTTCCGCTCCTTCATCTCCTCTACCTTCCGTGTTACAAATGGCTCCATCGCATTCCTCGCACCCTCACTAAGAAGATGCACCCTTGTCTTCCAAAGCTCGTTTCTCTCGACGTGATCTTCCCTTCGTCCAAAAACCCTCTCATCCAAATATTTCCAATAGACAGCATCAAACGCCCAGCTCTTCCGCCCCGCATAAGTCAGCCAGAACCGCCCCGTTTCCCAGCTCTCTCTCATGTATGCCGACAACGAGAATTCCGTAGACTTGCATTCAGACCCTGCACTCTCTTCAGCCTCAATCATGGCTGATAGCCATGTCTCAAGTCGAAGCTCATAATTTTCCGCCCAATCGTCGATACCAGCATCCCACATTTCCGGGGTATCCAATAGTAACCACCACGGAGGATCGAGAACGAACTGTGTAGGTGCAGTATACGTAAATTCCCAGTCAATTACAGAAACAACTTCGTTGGCATCGTTGATTAGTATATTTCCTGGACGTAAATCATCACCATAGAGCCTAAATGAGTCTGAGTTTGAGGGCGCTGGCAAGAGTTTTGAAGTTTTGGTTCTTGCCTGGGCAGACCAATCATCCTCAGCGAATCCAAATATAGAGAGTCGACCTTGCTCTGCCAGCTGACAGAAAAGCTGGCGTGCAACATACTTGTTTCGGCAGTCGTCCGCTGATTTCACCAAGTCGTTTTGCTGGAATATCAGCTGTACTAGATGGCCTTGCGCTAGGTTCAAGTAGTACTCGTCTGACGATTTGAAAGTCTTGTGCTCCGGGGAGAAGACGGCAGAAGGAATGTTGGCGAGCTGAAGCATGTCGCTCATATTTTGAGTAATGGGTCGCCCACCCACAGAAAATGAACCATCGTCCGCTTCGACCAAAGACCCAATTCGTGTAAATTTGTGATACGAGAGTTCTAAGATGATATTTGCCACTTTGAGGTAAAGGTCTTTCAGTGTAGTTTGAGAGATATTCGTTTGCAGGCCTCCAGCCTGCAAATGTACGTACAGTAGTGCAGCGATGACTCACATCACATTCACCCGCATCTGGAGAAGGCCGCGCAGGAGCAGGGTTTTGATGGTGTGACGAGTCACAATACAGTCGCTTACAAAATCGGCTTCCCCTTCGCACTCACCAGGAGATTCGGAGCCCCACCTAAAAGGCAGGGCTGAGCGAGTATCATGTGACCAAAAAGTGCTGCTGTGAACTAATACATCATACCGATGACAGAATGAAGTAGAATATTCTAGAATATCGTGAGTGTAGTATATATAGGTTACGTCCCCCGAGTCCCTCCTTGTTAGAGCTATAAAATATATTAAAGAAGGTTTATTTGAGGATATTGAGATGTGAATACCTCAGAACTATTACTGACTTATAGTACTGTCTCTGTATTATATTGTGTTGGTTTTTTAATTGTCTCATATGGAAGGAAGATGTTGTGATAAAGTCTAAAGAAAATCTTCATAAATTAAAGTAACGACAGAAAATATGAAAGTGCGTCTTCTGATACTCTACGACTAGGATGGCTGGCAAGTAATGTCATCCTTTTAACCTCGACTACCTTCTCGAGCAGCGCTACAGCCTCTTTGACCTGGCCATTGGCTTGATATGTTATAGCGAGTGCGTGCTGTGATGCAAGCCGGGACGGATGCTTCTCGGGTAGCGTAATTGCCTGGATCTCGATTACCTTCTCGAGCAGCGCTATAGCCTCTTTGACCTGGCCGTTGGCTTGATATACTCCGGCGAGTGCGTGTTGTGACGCGAGCCGGTCTGGGTGCGTCTCGGGTAGCGTGGTATTACGGATCTCGACTACCTTCTCGAGCAGCGCTACAGCCTCTTTGACCTGGCCATTGGCTTGATATGTTATAGCGAGTGCGTGCTGTGACGCAAGCCGGGACGGATGCTTCTCGGGTAACGTAATTGCCTGGATCTCGACTACCTTCTCGAGCAATGCTACGGCCTCTTTGACCTGGCCGTTTACTTGATATGCTCCGGCGAGTTCGTGCTGTGATGCGAGCCGGTTCGGGTGCGTCTTGGGTAGCGTGGTATTACGGATCTCGACTACCTTCTCGAGCAGTGCTACAGCCTCTTTGACCTGGCCGTTGGCTTGATATGCTCCGGCGAGTGCGTGTTGTGACGCGAGCCGGTTCGGGTGCGTCTCGGGCAGCGTGGTATTATGGATCTTGATTACCTTCTCGAGCAGTGCTACAGCCTCTTTGACCTGGCCGTTGGCTCGATATGCTCCGGCGAGTTCGTGTTGTGACGCGAGCCGGTTCGGGTGCGTCTCGGGCAGCGTAGTATTACGGATCGCGATTACCTTTTCGAGCAGGTCTACAGCCTCTTTGACCTGGCCGTTTGCTTCATATACTACCGCGAGTGCGTGCTGTGACGCGAGCCGGTCCGGGTGCGTCTCGGGCAGCGTGGTAGCCTCAATTGCGACTACCTTTTCGAGCAGGTCTACGGCCTCCTTGACCTGTCCAACGTTTCTTAAGCTTCTCGCTTGAAGGTCATAAAGCGGTAAAAGCTCTCTTGATGGCTCGTTGGCGCCCTGGTCAAGCTCAACAAGTAAGTCCTGTATCAAATGACTAAGCTTAAGATCTTGTCGCATAGCCAGCAGTACCCAACCACACTTGAGAAGGATCGGAGAGATAACTGCTTCGGATGCTGACTCGAACGCCTTCTTGACCTTGATATCCAAGTAAGACAAGATATGCGGGAGCAAAAGTCTCTCTTGTGTCTGCCAAAAGCGGGTATTCGACTGAGAGAATCCAAGAATACAGCCAGTTGCGATCCATACTACACTTTGACAATTTGAATCCTGTCGATCCTTGGCCCAAGCGTGAGTAAGTGGGTGCATAGATACTCCCTTATCGTTATCCAGGTTATGTCGAGTGACAATAGAGAGCGATGCGAGAAGAGAAACCGCCTCGACAAGACGAAAATAATCCCATTCATCTCCCTCTGGAACCATAAAACTTGGGAGCTGCGAAATATGATCTTGAGAGAATTCATCGATAGCCGTAGCCTCATTATTGGCGTCGCAGGTCTTCTTACAACCCTTCCATCCCTCCTCAAAAATCTGGAGGGGGAGTACACTAGAGCCAAGCATCAACAAAATCTCAAGTAGGCGAAGTGCATTGCTTGCAGACTTCTCTTGGGATCGTTTCATGACAGCTGCTGAGGCTTCGAAAGTCGCGTAGATATCGCAATACCTCGACTGGGCTTGCTTGGGCCGGTACTGCAAGAGCCGTAGCCGCTGCTTTTGGTAGACCTGAAGGTATTGGTCAAGTTGGTAATAACCTTGGCTGATATACGCTCCAGCTTGTATCAGGGCGAGCGTGTGCGAGCCAAGGAGGGTGACTACTACTTTGACTTGGCTATTATACGCCAGCCACGAAGCTTGAGGTACTTTTGCTGCTTTAAGTAAGAGGTGCGTCAAGTCTTCTTCTCCCAGACCCTCTAGTGCTTCGAACGCATCTGGACTATACATCCTACATTCAGTAACATGAGTTGTCATGAGAACTGCACTATGATTTCCAGGTGGAAAGTAGACTTGGTAATCAAAGTTAGGATCGTTGGCATTGTTGAGGATAAGGAACCAGCTTCGTTGTGTGTTCGTAAGGGCTTGACGCGCTTCGTGGACAGTTTTAGTGAAGTGGCCAAGTAGCTTTGCAACGGCGATGAAGTCACGCTTAGCGGTGGTATAACTGTTTACATCGATCCAGAATATTCCCCAGAACCTATAGCATAAGCTAAAATACTTATAATTATTCAGCGGCTATTAGAATAACGTACTTATGCTTCATCAAGCTCGCAATTTGCAAGCATATCTCGCTCTTCCCTTATCCACCTAATCCTGTAATCACGAATCTCCTCTGCGTTTGGGTTAAATAATTAAACTCGCTTTGAAGTGCGCTCTGTATTCGATCTAGTAAATTAGAACGACCGGTGAACAAACTATTCAAAGTCCGAGGTATCATCTAGTGTACATTGCCATGGATATTAGCCCCTATAATAAACCATGCATATTAGCTATGTTAAACTCATGCCCTCATCAATTCGAGTCCTCATCATTGAAATTCCTAAACTTACCTTTTGAACGTTCGCTGATTTCCCTCTCGAGCCGAATGAAAGCATTTTATCTGCCCTCGCCATAAATCATCGGCATGTGCAGGCCGAAAATCCCCAGAAGAGCATAGGCCTCATCTTTTTTACGCTTGGTTGTGCGCTTTGTTGCCTATAGCATCCGCTTTTGAACGGTTAGTTCGATGAGAGGCTTCCCTTGCAATATTGCTATTGACAACCTGGTAATCTTGTAAAGGGATGTTTTTAGTGATCCCTTGTTGCTTAATCGTACGCCCTTTTAAGAGAAGAATTCGATTGACTTTAGCGTAATAAGTTTTTGAAGTGTTTAGGCCCGAATGAACCACCTATTGTGCCGGAATTTTAATTTCCATATCGACCTGGAAAACATTTCATCTGCATCACATCGTTTAGAAACGTCCGAAAGGTAAGCGTAGTACTTAACCGCATCCTAATACCAGCGAAACATAGAATTAATAGCCTCCGAAAGCTCTAAAAGATTCGATTTGTTGATATAACATATGTCTACCCAGAAGTATTGGAGTCCATCTCTTGCTGCTTGTTCGCCGCAAAATTGAATCTTTCTATATCCGATCTTGTTTGCGTAAGTGCCTGTAGTGAAGTCGTTAAATGTGACTTCCTTTGTATTTTCTCCCCAAGTATGAGAGAGTATCGCATATGGCGGAACATGTTCAGTGTAATTCTCGGTAAGGCTGAGGCTACCGCTTTGAAGGTGCAGAAGACGCATTTCACATCAGGTCTAGCTGGACAGAACTTGAGGTGATAGAGATAAGAGCACAGAAGTTGATGTGTAATTGCTAGTGAGCAATTAGGAAGGTTTATACGTATCAGGCGTAGAGCAGTCGATGTTGAAAGTCAAGATGAGGCTCGCGCTTACCTAGTGTTGCGGCATTACTAAGCAATGTATAACTCGATTAGACATTTACACGTGATAATACAGCTATTGAAGCCACCATCGTGGGTTAGACCTTAGGGACCACAGATTTCTGTCCAGAGAAGCCTGTTTTAAAAGTAATACTGACCAGTTCAATTTAATCTAATTGACATGTTGCTGAACCACTTTCTGATCACATGACTGTGACTACTAGCTTAGCCCGGCCTTTCAGGTGGGGCTCCGAATCCTCAAGAGAGTGCGGAGGGGAAGCCGATTTTGTAAACGACTCAGTCGCTTACAAAATCGGCTTCCCCTCCGCACTCGCTAGAAGATTCGGAGCCCCAACTAAAGCACAGGGCTAAGCAAGATATCATGTGACCAGCAAACGCTAAGCACATCACAACGTCGACAAAATACAGTAAACTTAAACCTTCTAGAATATAATAAATGTAGTATATAGAAGTCACCTCCCCCTAACCCTCTTTATCAAAGTTATACAAATATATAAGAGAAGAATTATTCGAGTATATCGAGATGTTAGAGCCTTAAAAAAGTCTTCTGATTAACTTATATACAGTAAGCTTCAAAACCGGCTTCGCCAAAACACTCTCTCACAAAGAGTCGGCCCCAATTTTGCGAGCTAATCCCTGCACCCTGCTTTGCCGTTTTAATAAAGCGCCGAGCAAGAGTATTTTCCCAATGTACAGTACAGTCGCTTACAAAATCGGCTTCCCTTCCGCACTCTCTGAAACCATACCCGACAGGCGGGGCTAAGCTAGGCATCATATGACCAGAAATGGGTTCAGCAACTTGTCGATAAAAGTAATTGAACTGATTGGTATTGCTTTCCAATACATGTTTCTCTACGCAGAGATCTGTGGTCCCTAATGTCTAATCCACGATGGTGGTTTCAATGGTTGTGTTATCACGTGTGAATGTCTAACTGAGTTGTACATTGTTTAGTAATGCCCCGCTACTGGATTAGCGACATGAGCGCGAGCCTCATCTTGATCTTCAACATCGATTGCTCGATGCCTGATGCGTATAAACCTTCCTCCCTATTCACTAACAGTTATATATGCAATTCTGTGCTCTTAATTCATATTATCTCAGATTCTGTCCAGCTTATCCTGATGTTAGTATGTATCTTTTGCATCTTCAAAGTGGCAACGTCAGCCTTACTGAGGATTACACCGAACATGTTCCGTCATACGCGATATTGTCTTATACTTGGGGGAATAATAAAGAGGAAGTCATATTTGACGATTTGAGAGCAAGTATTTACAAAGATAAGATCGGATACAAAAAGATTGAGTTTTGCGGTGAACAAGTAACAAAAGATGAGTTCTAATACTTTTGAGTAAACACATGTTGTATCAACAAACTTAATTTTCTAAAGCTTTCGGAGGCGATTAATTCTATGTTCCGCTGGTATCACGATGCAGCCAGGTGCTACGTTTACTTGTCGGATGTTTCCAAATGAGGTAATTCAGATGAACCGTTCTTCCGGTCAACGTGGAAATCAGAATTCCGGCACAGTAAGTGGTTCACTCGAGCTTGAACATTTCAAAAACTTATTACGCCAAAATCAATTGATTTCTTCTCTTAAGAAGGCGTACGATTAAGTAACAAAAGATTGCTAAAATCATTACTTCACAAGGTTACAAAGATGTCAATGAAAGTATTGCAAGGGAAACCTCTCATGGAATTGACCGTTCAAGAGCGGATGCTATAAGTAGCAAATCGCACGGCCAAGCGCAAAGAAGATAAGGCTTATGCTCTTCTGGGGATTTTTGGCCTGCACATGCCAATGATTTATGGCGAGGGCAAAGAAAATGCTTTCACTCGGCTCGAGAGGGAACTCGGCGAACGTTCAAAAGGTAATTTCCACAAAAAGGTTTTTAAATTGATAAGAGCAGGAGTACAATGTAGCTAATATGCATGGTTTTGATATAGGTGCTAATATCCATGGCAATATACACTAGATGATACCTCGGGCTCTAAACAGTCTATTCACAGGTCGTTCTGATTTACTGGATCGAATACAGAGCGCGCTTCAAAGCGAGTCTATTTGTTTAGCCCAAACACAAAGAAGATTCGTAATTACAAGACTAGGTGGACAAGGGAAGAGCAAGATATGCTTACAAATTATAAACTTGATGAAGCATAAGTATATCATTCTGATAAAAGTTGAACATCTATAAGTATTAAGCTTATGATATAGGTTTTGGGGAATATTCTGAATCAACATGAATAATCCTACTGCCGCTGAGCGTGACTTCATCGCCGTTGCAAAGCTATTTGGTCACTTCGCTGAAATTGTCCACGAAGCATATCAAGCCCTTACAAACACCCAACGAAGCTGGCTCCTTATCCTCGATAATGCCGACGATCTTGACTTCGATTATCAGGTATACTTTCCACCTGGAAATTATAGTGCTGTTCTTATAACAACTCGTGTTAGTAAATGCAGGATGTATACTCCAGACGCGTTCGAAGCACTTGAAGGTCTGGAAAAAGAAGACTCAAAAAACCTCTTGCTAAAGGCCGCCAGATTGCCTCAAGAATCGTGATCGTCTTGTAGTTACGATGCAAAAGAAGTAATCAAACTTCTAGGCTCACATCCGCTTGCTTTGATCCAGGCTGGAGCGTATATCAGCCAAGGGCACTGCCAGCTCGGCCAATATCCCAAGGTTTACCAACGTCAGCGACACCGACTATTAAAACATCGACCGACTCAGGCCCAATCGAGGTACTACGATGTTTACGCGGCTTTTGAGGCCTCAGCAGATGTCTTGGAACGATCTCAAAGTGAATCTGCAAGCGATGCTCTTCGCTTACTGGAGATTCTATCGATGCTTAGCTCTAGCGTACTTCCTCTTCAGATTTTTGAGGAGACATGGAAAGGTTGTAAAAAGGTTTCGCGGGCTAGTGACGAGGCTAGGGAGATCGATGAATTATCTCAAGATTATGTGTCGAAATTACCAAGTTTCATAACTCTCAAGGAAGACAAATGGGACTCTTTTCGCCTCACCAAGGCCACTTTTCTCTTTGCCTCACTTTCACTAATCACTCGGCATGATCTTAAAGGCTATAGTGGACTGTCGATGCACCCATTGACCCATGCTTGGGCAAAGGATCGACAAGATCTAGGTCATCAGGGTGAAGTATGGATTATATCTGGTTGTATTCTTGGATTCTCTCGCTTAGATATAAGCTTCTGGCAGAAAAGAGAGAGATCCTTGCTTCCGCATGTCTTGTCTTACCTTGGAATCGAGATTAAGCAGGCGTTTGGCCCCGGATCGAATTCTGTTGTCACTTCGATCATTCTCAAGTGTGCTCAGGCTCTGGTAGGTATGCGACAAGACACTCGACTTGGTCAATTGCTAGAAGCTGTATTCATCGAGCTGCAACAGAACCCTAATGAGCCATCAGAAGAGTTCCTGCCGCTCTATGACCTTCAAGAAAGAAGCTTAACGAACCTCGGGAAGAACGAAGCGGCCAAGGCGTTACTTCAGCAGATATTGGGGATCCGGGAAGAGGTGCTCGGCAAGACGCACCCCGACACGCTCGCGACTATGAGTAACCTCGCTAGAGTGCTTTCTAGGCAAGGCAAGTACGCGGACGCCGAAGCCATGAACCGCCAGACGCTTAAGATCCAGAAAGAGGTGCTTAGCAAAACGCACCCCAACACGCTCACAACCATGAGTAACCTTGCTGAAGTGCTTTATAGGCAAGGCAAGTACGCGGACGTAGAGGCCATGAATCGCCAGACGCTTGAGATCTCAAAAGAGGTGCTTGGCAAGACGCACCCCGACACGCTCACGACTATAAGTAACCTCGCTAGAGTGCTTTCTAGGCAGGGCAAGTACGCGGACGCCGAGGCAATGAACCGACAGACGCTCGAGATCCAGGAAGAGGTGCTCAGCAAGACGCACCCTGACACGCTCACGACTATGAGTAACTTGGCTGAAGTGCTTAACAGCCAGGGAAAGTACGCGGACGCCGAGGCCATGAATTGCCAATCGCTCGCGATCCAGGAAGAGGTATTTGGCAAGACGCACCCATCTATACTCACGATTATGAGTAACCTGGCTGCAATGCTTGATAGCCAGGGCAAATACGCGGACGCCGAGGCAATGAACCGCCAGACGCTTGAGATTAAGGAAGAGGTGCTCGGCAAGACACACCCCTCTACGCTCACGACTATGAGTAACCTCGCTCTTGTGCTTTTCAGCTAGGGAAAGTACGCGGACGCCGAGGCCATGAACCGACAGACGCTCGTGATCAAGGAAGAGGTACTCGGCAAGACACACCCTGACACGCTCGCGACTATAAGTAACTTGGCTGGAGTGCTTGACAGCCAGGGAAAGTACGCGGACGCCAAGGCCATAAACCGCCAGTCGCTCGCGATCCAGGAAGAGGTGCTCGGCAAGACGCACCCCTCTACGCTCACGACCATGAGTAACCTCGCTGGAGTGCTTTATAGGCAAGGCAAGTACGCGGACGCAGAGGCAATGAACCGCCAGACGCTTGAGATTAAGGAAGAGGTGCTTGGCAAGACATACCCCTCTACGCTCACGACTATGAGTAACCTCGCTCTTGTGCTTTTCAGCCAGGGAAAGTACGCGGACGCCGAGGCCATGAACCGACAAACGCTCGTGATCAAGGAAGAGGTACTCGGCAAGACGCACCCTGACACGCTCACGACCATAAGTAACCTTGCTCTTGTGCTTTCCAGGCAGGGCAAGTACGCGGACGCCGAGGCCATGAACCGCCAGACGCTCGAGATTAAGGAAGAGGTGCTCGGCAAGACGCACCCCTCTACGCTCACGACCATAAGTAACCTCGCTGGAGTGCTTTATAGGCAAGGCAAGTACGCGGACGCAGAGGCCATGAACCGCCAGACGCTTGAGATCTCAGAAGAGGTGCTTGGCAAGACGCACCCCAACACGCTCATGAGTCTCTACTGTCTTGCACATCTACTCCGGAAGAAAGAAGAGTATGAAGAAGCATCGATACTTTACCAAAGGGCATGGACTGGCTATCAGTTATCACTGGGTTCCGAACATCCAACCACGAAGGCCTGTGTAAACCATTATTCAGTCATGCTTAATCATCTTGACCAGGTGAAATAAATGGAATAAAGAGGCATTTCATAGTATTACTCATTTGTATTTAAAATTTGGAAAAGTGATGTCACACATCTACCGTAGAAGACTCTATAGAGGTTTCTTATAATTCTTCGAATTATTCTTCACCTTATTTATTATTATAACTTTGATAAAGAGGGGCTTGGATAAGGTGACTTCTATATAGTATGCTTATGATATTCTAGAATGTTTAATCAAGTTCATTCTGTCGTCGTTGTGATGCAGTAAGTTTTCAGCAGCATTTCTAGTCACATGATGCCTCGCTTAGGCCTCCCTTTTAGGTAGCGCTCCGAATCTTCAAGAAAATGCAGAGAGGAAGCCGATTTTGTAAGCGACTGTACAAGCCGTCCCTGCTACTGTAATACTTCTACTTTGCCACATTTCATCTCTTACTTCCCGTATTCGTGTCGGCTACTATAGAATATACGATTCTGATATTAGAGCCCCTAGAACTACGTCAGAAATGAGGCAGCCGGGAAGAAGGTCTTCAAAATTGTAAGGATTAGACAGAAGATACAACTGTACATATCACTAATAACAGAAGTGCTCTTATAAAGGAATAGAAATTTAAAAGGTAAGAGATGTGGTATTGATCTCTCATCTGCTATTTTTCTTCGGCCTTGTAGGATGACCTAATTGCAAAACTGTACTATGGCCAGAATGAGTTACAAAAAGAACCATATTCTTAGCTACAAATAAAAGCGACCTTTGACAGTCTCGGGGGATAGATAGTAACTCTTCTCCGTCCTCTTTTATCCACTCTATTGAAGCGAAAGTTAGCGGAAGAGTCGGAAGATCATTGAGTGTATCTAAGAAGAGATGAAGGGTGCCGCGATTCGTGACAAGATACTTGCCGCACGGAGAAAAGTACAGAAAACTTAGAACAACTCCTAGTTCGTACACATGCCGCTCTGCCCCCGTCGTCGCGTCCCAGAGTCGGACGGTCTCATCACCAGATCCAGATGCCACGAATTTGCCGTCAGGCGAGAAGGCCACGGCCATGACCCAAGCTAAATGATGATTAGACCACCGCTCTTCCCCCGTCGTCGCGTCCCAGAGCCGGACGATCCTATCAGTACATCCGGATGCCACGAGCTTGCCGTTGGGCGAGAAGGCCACGGCTATAACCCCAAATCCATGACGCCAGAAGACCTCGTTACCAGATCTGATATGACCAGATCCGGATGCCACGAGCTTGCCGTCGGGCAAGACGAAATCAACGGCTTTGTTCCTAAATACATGGCCTTTGAATACAAGCCGCTCTGTCCCCGTCGCCGCATCCCAGAGCCGGACGGTCTCATCACCAGATCCAGATACCACGAGCTTGCCGTCGGGCGAAAAGGCCACGGCCCTGATCGAATATGAATGGCCTTTGAATATATGCCGCTCCGCCCCCGTCGCCGCGTCCCAGAGCCGAACGGTCTCATCATCAGAACCGGATGCCACGAGCTTGCCGTCCGGCGAGAAGGCCACGGCCCCAACTGATCCCGAATGGCCTTTATATATATGCCGCTCTGTCCCCGTCGCCGCGTCCCAGAGCCGGACGGTCTTATCACCAGATCCAGATACCACGAGCTTGCTGTCGGGCGAGAAGACTACGGCCAGGAGCGAACCTGAATGGCCTTTGAATACCCACCGCTCCGCCCCCGTCTTCGCGTCCCAGAGCCGGACGGTCCCATCATTACATCCGGATGCCACAAGCTTGCTGTCAGGCGAGAAGTCGAGTCCAATTCCATAACGCCATTGGCTTCGTATAGGCAAGGAAAGATTCTGCTTCCGTGATTCCCAACCTGGAATGTGACTAGAATATTGTTGTCGTATAGTGCTTGCTTCCGGGCTAAATATTAACGCGGAGTAATACACTTGTAATGGGGCTTCCTCAATCATCGATGCATAACTCAAAGCGAATCGCTTCGCATCGTACACTATTTGAAACAAAGGTGGCGGTGTATTATTCGCAATTCTTATCTGTTTCCAGTTTGTTTTTACCCAAGTGACGAGTGTCGAAAAGCTAATAATAGCATTCTTTGGTTTGTTAATGTAAGCATCTCGTTTAGAAAGTGATTCCTACTTACAGGTAACATTGCTTCAATAATCTCAATCATAGTAATACTGTCCGATAACCGACCAATTAACGAAAGAGCTTCTAGCCAAAACAGAAACCGAGTTTTGAAAAAGTCATGTATGCCGGAATGATCTGTAGGGTCGACATTGCTTTGTCGGAGATGATAAACCCAGTAGCAACAAGCGTATTGAACAGGTAAAGGAATATTCTTGTCCACATCGGATCTTGAAATTTTACCAGCCCGCGTTCCAGGTTGCTGAAGATCACACATATTCTTTCTTAAGTGGCTTGACATTAGTCTAAGACAGCAGTCCAAAAGATAATAGTGTGTGCCTTCTGTATCGATCAAGAACATTTGGTCCGAGCATCTTTCTGAATCTAAGAGAAAGTCACGGAAAGACGGGTGTAGGATGCGGATACGGTCGTTGTCTTGCTCTTGGATGTCCAACACTGAGCGGAGATGATTTAACATCGAATTAATCTTCAGCCTCGATTCGTTCAGCATTATAGCTAGACTTTCAGGCGACATTGTATCGAAGAGCATCACAATAGAGCCGATAACATGGGAGAACAGGTCCTGTAGTCTGGTTCTCTCGTTGTTGTCGAATTTCTTGGGAAGCGAATGCGATAAAACCGTCGTGTACATCTTGTCCAGCTCCTTCTCTGGCGCTATAGGCAAGCTTCCTACATCGAGCAGAAGAGAGAGGCGTTCGCTAGCAAGCTGTTTTCCTTCGCGAATAAATTGGCATACCGTGGCAGCATGAATGAAGAGGCCGGCAGACTTTCTAACAAGGAGATGGATATTAGGCTCGGAAATATCGCTTTGGCCTAGATCAGATCTCCTTGCTATATCCCCAAGTCTGTCCCTGTAGTACAAACATAGGTCATGGTCCACAATGGATTGTTCGATGTCGTGAAGATTTAAATCAAGATGTATTTCCCTTGAAATATCGCCAAAGCCGAAGTTTATTGATTGATCTGGCCTGCTTGTGACAAATATCCGAAGCTGGATGCTGTCGATCATCGTGGCAGATGCGAGGCATTGGATCAATAAGCGGACATCATCTTCATTGTCGCATTCGTCTAGAGCATCTACAATAAGGACTAGCGGGGACGAGAAAGGATTTTGATCTATTTTCGATAGAGGCTGACAAATGAGTATATCCCACTGGTCGCATAGTCCAAGGTTGTGAACTTCTTGATTAGACAGGAGAGTGTCGTCTATCTGTCTTCGAAACTCTGGCAGGATTTCTCTTAGCTGACTGGCAATCGTGAATGCGAATTTTTTAACCGAAGCAAGGTCGCTACGGCCCCTCGAGAAGAAGAAGCTGGCACCAAGCCGTCCTTTATCGAAGTATTCACGGGCAATCGTCAGAGCAATAGTGGATTTTCCAGTGCCAGCCATGCCCTTGAGCCAGTATATCTGTCTCTCTCCACGTCCATCAGCCCATTTCCTGATTTGCTCGAGCACGTCGTGCCTTGTGCCTTGAAGACAATGAGGATCACGTTGTTTACTTGCGTTGTTGAAGGAGGCCGGAGGCAACTTGTGGAGTTCTATGGATCGCTCTGCCCCAGAGTTAGACTAAGTTAAAAATGCCGGAACATCCGATTCGAAAGTTAGTATATAGGCGATACTCACGGTTTGAAATATAATTGTGAACTATAACATTGATTAACTATAGAGCCCTTTATGCCATGACTACGACTTTGGCATACCGATGTGGTTGGTACCAATAAACATCTGGCCTGGGCCGTTGTTCTGGTTGCCTGTACTATTGTTGTTGTTCTGAGTTCCACCGCCGATATTGTTGTTTTGGGCGCCATTGCCATAGTGTGCGTACGCAGGCATTTGTTCGAAGCCATCAGGCAAGGAAGGCTCCATCTTAGTCACCTCCTCAACGGCCTTTGCCAACTGTTCTTTCTCTCTTGGTGTCGTCACTTCTGGAAACCTTATTGCCAAGAGTTGTAAGTCGCCCAGAATCCCCCCAACTAAATTTTCCACACGACCGCCTTTTCCAATAGTCCGAGCAGCTTTCATATATCGATCCCACCTCGAGTCACCCTCTTCTGGCATAACCTTTTCAAACAACGCCTGAAGTTGGGTAGCTTGAATCTTGCAGTCCTCCAAAGTAGGTATAAATGCAGTCTTTATTGACTCGTTCGCTGGCTCAACGTATCTTTCCGCGTCTTCAAGGAGCTTCGAGATAAGAGGGAGTTTTGTAGCCGACTTCTTGAAATTTGTTGGGAGACCCGCTTCGTCCTTCACAGCCTTGTAGACTTGGTTGGTAGCATCGATGATTGAAATGATAGCGGAGATCATACCAAGGGCAAGGCCTGCTGCTTCGATGCCTGACATCCTTATCGTGTGAAAGCTAATAGTAATTAGGAACAAGTAGTGTAATTTTGAAAGGTTCCTTATAAGGCTGAGAACGGAGTAGGAGCGCGTCTAGAATTTTCGCAGGAGTCTAGTCTTCGTGGGTACAAGAGACTTAGAGCAAAACGAAACACTACACAGATATGTGATCATGATAATGATGATAGTGGTGTCGAAGGAGAGCATGATAAGGTGGAGAACGAGGCTGATCTGCGGCCCAATTGTTAGCGTCGCGGAGAAGCGCTGTTAATTTTAAGTGGGTTTCTCAAGTTCCGCCGGGGCGAACCTCCGGAAATATGTTTATTCCGACTCCGGCCGACATTCGTTATTTCCATTACATACGAAAATGTTAAGTACTGTACGAAAGGTACTGTAAAAGTCTGAATTCTTTTTTTCGGGAGCTGCGCTTATGTGCTCGGGACAGGTCGAAGGTATAGTATCGTGATGAGCCTTGTTAGTCACATGATATTCCTCTGTTATGTGGGGCTGAGAACTTTCTAGCGAGTGTGGAGGGGAAGCCGATTTTGTAAGCGACTGTAGAACGTTCTAGGGCGAGGCGATGGAAGGCTGGTCAGCAGCAAGGGGGCTCGAGGGGGCAGGCGTGACTTCACGAATGAATCTTCGAGATTCTTACTTGCGCACTCCACATTAACAGCCAAAGAGGATCCGTTTTAATTGACCAGGGATAGTCTGCCAAGCATTGGTCAGCAACGAACGGCATCATTAGCTTACAACAGCAATGAATGGTCTGATTGTTGCGACATGCGACAAAACTCTCAACGTGAGTGAAAAACGTTTGATTGGAAGAGTAAACTTGGGGAGCGCCTCCTGAAAAATATCAGTACGCCACATGAAAAATCGACCTTCTCCAACACCACCGGTAGCAGTGACTGGCAGTACATCCAACCGTGTAGCTCCGTTCAACTAGATCAATTTTTCAACGATCTACACATTAAGGCATCAAATCCAATCCGAGAACCCGATGCGTGAGCGCGATGAGGACC
>JGI24512J20087_1000330_pt1 | contig 28323 bp, 35 predicted proteins | sample LinPmetageLP35_FD_20087 | JGI IMG/M metagenome (IMG submission 20087) | reverse complement strand
GGCGGTGATAGTCCACATCTGGGCCGCTTCCTGCATACTGTATTTCATGAGCTCACCACTGGCAGTTGTGTGAGCAGAGGAATCATTGGCAGGTGTGAAAGTGGTCTTTCGTGTATCTTCATCTGTCTGATAATGGTCTGCTTGGAGGAGCCCAACTCCTCCCATTCCGCATCGTCGGACCGAACCCCATCAGCGACCACGACTCTCGGCGATTACATTTCTCATGACTGGAATCGTCTTGCCGGGTGTGATCTCGTTTTTGTCGAATTGAACACCAAGGTAGCCCAAGTCGCTAGATGCCATCGTTCGAAGAACATAAAAGGTATTATTGTACCGGAATATCTGCCAGTATTGGTCGGCCCATTCAGTATCAATGACTCCCATCTCTACCACACCAACAGTTTCTTGATCTTGGAAAAGCTGGCTGCCATTCAGACAGTAACTAGGATACTGGCCGGCTGCAACAGTGATTCTGTGCCAGCTGTTGCTGTCGAAATTGGCCATGGTGCCAAAGAAAAAAAAAAACGAAAAGAAGAAAACAACTTAAATAAAGGAAGAAAAAAACGAAGAAAGGCAATGCAGGTAAGGAGCAGAACTCAAGGTCACTCGGTATCAAGGCTGAGGTGGCACAGCTCGGACAGGGTTCAAACCAACAATTGGTTCTTGCCTAGCACCAGCGCACCGCGACCCCCTGGATACTATAACAATTGGATTACTTAATATGAAACTCATTTCCTTATTAGGGGAGTATTTCCACGCTCGGCAAAGCTCGTGACACGCCGTTTGAAATTGTCACCGCCGCGAACTTCAAGGATGGCTCCAATACTTTTTCAACCCCAAACACCACTCGTGCCTTTCGCTGCAATGCAATCCAGGATTTGCCATCACCCCAGGTCTCGATCCTCCAGAGCACACTATTATCCGCAATCATATCAAGGACAGTTGAGGATACTGTCTCCCTTGTTTCATGTTCCTTTGGAAAATACCTTACACCGAGAAAGGCAGAGGGGCCAGCATATCGACCTCCTAAGACGCAGTAGGGGCTGATGATGAGGGACACTCTGCCACTGCTGAAGTTTATTGCTGGTTTTTGTTGAATCAAGCATGACAAGGCCGCTGGTGGCGTTGGCGAATAAGGCCGCCCGTCATCATTGACGCATTCTTGGGATTGTCGGGGATTGTTATCTGGTACCAGCGGTTGACATCAAATTTGACCATTGGCAAAGATGTACCAAATTTTGCAAAGCTCGCGCGGGGAGAGTGAAGGTTTGGGTGGGCGGAAGTAAGGTTAAGAAATGAGGAAATTGGCGTTGTTGGCGATTGTTGGTGACGAGGGTGCAGGGGTCCTCAGCTGAGTGGATGTGGCACAGTGTGATGACCAGGCAAACGTCGAGAAACGGTAAAGGTTGATTCCCCACCCCCGAAATAATAATACCCACTGTTCGCCTGAAATCTTTACTCGTGACAATCGACTGCATATTGCAAAGTACATGAGCGTACGGGGCTTTGTTTACCTAGAGAGTTGTTAAGCGAGACCTGGTGCGGGGTAATTTACCCCGCAGTTGAGATGCGATTTGCGGAATGCAAAGCAAAGCCCAACCTCAGCATCAAAAAGTATGTCAATCCTGGGTCGGTATCGTGAAGAATGTACCTCAACATGGGAGCGTGAACCAAAATTCAAAATTCGCCAAATTTTGGGCAAGAAGGTTGAATCTTAAGCAAGGACTCCGTGTAGCCCAAAATCGTCACGAACTAGCTCTTGTTCATCAAGCGACCACCCAAAGCCATACATCAACGTGTCCCCTCCGAGATGAGTCTAATCTCATCACCAGGTAATTCAGCTGACAAATTCCGTGCTCCTGCCCTGAGTTCAGCCGGTGGTACCTCCAATTCCCTCAGATGCTCCCCATGAAGCTCTTTCGGGCAATTGTCTACTAGCAGCTCTGACTTTGCTTCAATCAAGCTCCCCTTATGTCCACGTCTTCTGAATATATGCCAGGATAGGAGAACCACTGTGAAGAATATAAGACCTCCAATGCTGACTTCTAGACCTACCTTCGTACCTCTTGGAACCTCGTTTTGAGACTCGGCTGATGAATTGTCGAGTGAAGAGTCTGATGGGGTGGCTGATGGAGAGTCTGGAGTCAAAGCTGTCCCTGTTGCGGTAGATAGAATGGGCTAGATTATGTTTGTTAGCATGGCTTCAGAATGGAATGGGTGCTGGAATTTCAACTCACGAGTCCAGAAACAAAGGCTGAGTCGTCAATGGTGCCAGAGGGACTAATGACAAATCTCCGGTTTAGCTCAGGCTTTCTAGTGTCATTGGTCATAGCCACTATGGTAGCATTCCTCCTCTACTGGCAGCAACAACCATCCCGTGCCGTTCGCGGCATTTGTGAAGTAGACCTCGCCGCTGTGGCCATCTTCTTCAGACCACGGGCTGATCCTCCATAACATGGATTCCTGATGTTCTTTATTGAGACTCTTATCATTTGAAATATCGTATGTTGGGAAGGTAAGGTCCGTAAGGACTCCAGTTGTCGCTTTCTAGATATTTCCCTACTCGTAGTCAGGCTTTGCCGAGGGACTTCTGGCTTCGTAACATGTGGAAGGTGGAATTGTATTCGAGAATTTGCCACATAGTTTCTGGCTCGCTCTGATTGGTTGATGGGGCCATCATGACTAGTCCATCTTTGTTTGGGTCATCTTCGAACCATCTGTAGGGTCGCCGTACAGAGAGAAAGATGAAGAGGAATCTGCACTGATCCTAATTTCGTACCAGCGGTTGCTATCAAAAATGGACATTGTGGCTCGAAGCCCACTAAAGTGCGTAGTTTGGGAGAAAACATGAAAAGAAGCATAAATTTAATCATGAAAAGTTGTTTGTAGGGGAAGCCATTTCGAAGGATTCGGATTGTTGGTTCTATGTTGGTTCGGAGGCGCAGCTCATCCCAATCAAGCTTGACGACCCAAACAATCGGGATGCCAAGATCACTTTTCGAGATGTCACACCCTATAAACGAAGTCTAATAGCACGAAAGACGGTAGGTAAGGCAGAATCACAACTTGGCGCTCGTCTTGTCTGGACGTGGAGGCTGGGCATGATCTGCAGGTCGGATTGAAGAGCGAGGACCTGCCAATTTCTCCGTTGGCGGAAGTTGGACATTTGTCGAAGGTATTGGGGGTCGAGACATCTTGGTCGAGGAGACTGGTTTCGCAATTTGGTTGTGTGGGTGTTGATCGATATATCAGAGAGAGATATTGACAGGAGGAGGAGAAGAGGAAGACAGGAGAAGAGCAGAGGTTGAAGGCATCAATCGCACTAGTGCTTTTAGCGAGCTTCGCCTTTCGAAAATAGAAGGAGCACTCGACTTCACCCGCAACTTCACTAGAAGGAGGTGAACTCATTGCAATGATATCTTCAAATTCTATTTGATCACAACATAATTCACCAATCCCTTGTGCAAGCAACGCGTAAAAAATTGAGGCTACGACGGATGTTTCGAGACATGATCCCGAATTGACTCGAAGTCAATCCAGCTTTGGCAGCAGACTGCCCATCAAACATTTGTGCTCGGGTATTGGTGGCAACTGGGTGATAAGGAAATATACAACGTATGATTATATTCAACGTATGATTATATTGTACAGCGGATCAGGTGGAGGCTTGGCCACTGCCAGTGACGACCTCACCTTCTCCGCTCCCTCGGCCGTCCTCTGTGTCTCGGCTCATCTTCCTCGTCACTTTCTATATATGCCACCTTCTTCCTCGGTTTCGAAAAGTGCTTGGATTTCTTCTCTATCTCGTGCGCTTTTCACGTTAGCCCCTGTCTCGATCGGATTGGATGTGGTTGACTTACATTGCTTCTTGCTTGACTCGGGAGCAGAACCATTCTCTTCCTTCTGCACGGCATCATTAACTTGTGCCCTCCACTCACGCACTCGATCCAAACCTACAATCTTCTTTGAACCCGAATCTCCAGCCGCCAATTTCTCTTCGCTTCCCGCCCCCGCCTTGGTTGGGACTTTTTGTCCTGCAGAAAGATACTGCCCGCCGGCATCTTGGGCGGTAGCCTTCGTTTCTCCACCACCACCACTTTCCTTCGTTTCCGTACCGCTGTCGACTTTCTTGGGCACCTCCTTGGCTTTCGTCGGATTTGGGGTATTTTCAACATTCCATATACATCGATCCTGCCTCACTGCTAATTGATAACCCCCTCTCGAGTCCTCTACCTGGTACACGACCTCATTCGCGAAGATGACCTTCGCTCCAGGCTCGCAGTACTCGAACTTCTCAGCTGGTGCGAATTGAGGGACTGGACCGGGGAGTAGCACGGGTTCAGGGGGTTCCGGATAGTCATATTGCCAGGTTTCTTTCTTGGTCAGTGGAAGCTGCTGCAGGAAGTAGAGTCACATACTGTCCGGTCTTTGTCTGGCCCTATACCACTGTCCAGATCCTTCATCCCAGGTCCATTCTGACCAAGGAGCCTCTTCGACCTTCTTTTTGGCCACGGAGGGATTTGCAGGCTTTTGTACTGGTGCGGAAGTGGGTGCCGATGTTGCCTTCACTGTCTCTCTCGACTCTTCCTCCCCCTCAACGTCAAAGTCCTCTTTTGTCGGGCGTCCCTTGACGACCTTTCTTCTGCTCTCATCAGAACTCGAAGCCTTTGTACTCGGTCTTTTCGACTTGTTCTTGATCGACATAGCTTTAGAAAGTCAATTGATAACACGCCCGACTCGAATGTTGATCACCGACTGTGTCTAACATGTTCGCCCGGGCAAGGTGATACTTATACAACCCTCATCCCAGGCCATGCATCTTCAACAGATCCACCTCATTGTACCGATCTCCCGCATACATATATGCAAGCCTCGAGTTCTGGTGTTTCAACAGTCTAGGCAACGTTCGTATCAGAACCTGCACTATTGAGCCCAAAACGCCCCTTCCATCATACCACCCAATGGTACCCAATCCGAGCCACGCAAAGCGACAATTCGCTCGACTTTCGACCGCCCGCGAGAAGCTCCCGCAGAAGCCTCTGCCACGTAACACCGCAGGACCTCGAACTATCTCGATCACATGATCAGCTAATGCACTTCGACCCAATTATGGCAGCGGATCCATGCCTGACCTGCATAGAACGAGTGAATAAGATTTGAGGTGCAATTTAGCGGAAGGCTGACACTGCAGTTCGCGCAAGGCAGACAAGGCGGAGATGTTTGAGAGATTGTGCTGCAGCTTCAATATCTCACCGACATTTGGACCAATGGACCTCCGTGGACGCCGAATAGCACACTTTGGGCCATTGGATCGGAGAAGGGCAATTTGCGTGATTTCTGACAGACTTTGTTACAAAAGAAAAATGACAGATGGCGAAAGGTTTATATGGATGGAGCAAGGCTGGAAGCTGCACTGCAACGTTTTAGGCCGAGCAAGTGCTCATTCCCTGCGGACAATCGAGCGTTGAAGCAAGTACAAATTGCCTGGCACCAATAATCGCATGTTGAAATCCACCGAAATGTGCAGCGAGGCTGCTGAGTCCATATTTTGCTGAAATTCACTTGCTTTTACTGTCCACTCAGAACGACGCATCCGCGCCAGGAGCGGAGAAAGCAGAAATCGGCAGCAACGCCAATTCGAGATCTCCGAGCAGGAGGATATTGATCTACCTTCACCGACTACGCAGTGCTTTCTACTTACCTACACACGCGTACCCCCAGGTTTTTCTCTTATGTTTTGGGTCGTGATGCTCAATTGTGTCGACCCAACTCTGACGCTGCCACGACTCTCACCCATATGCCAGCACGAATTTTCTGATAGCCAGATAGCCACATTCGAAAATCCGGATGACCTTTTACAGCAGATACCCAGCACCGCATCTGCATTCAGTGCTGCTCTGTGTCCTCATGAAATGGTACAGCCTGTCGATTTGTTCGTTCTCGGTCGAGTGGACTTGATACTGTCCATGGGACATCAAAATTGTGCAGTCGGATAGACGCAGATATACTCGCATCTATCAGAGATGATGTCCACACTTCGGCGAAAAACGGCCTGCTCCGGCGACATGGAGAGGATTTCGCGATGAAATCCGCGAACGTTCAATGGCGGAGCTTACCACGTGATAATCGGGCTAGCGGCTAGCGGCTTTACCCGTCACCAAATTTTTATCGCTGTGAGTCTGCGCAAAGCTCTCCTCGCACATACAAATACAATCCTCCTATCTTCAACACCACTTCCTCTCAACTGTCTCGAGAGGGGTATTTGAAGCTGTAAGTACACATCCTCTCTCTTTGTGGGACGACGACGATGGTCTTGGACTGTCTTGCATGCGGTGATGACACTTTAGATGTCTAGGAGAATGACTCTGACTTTATGTCGTTCTCTAATGTTGGCTCAATTCTCTTCGGAGAAGACTACAACGGTATCTGAGCATTGCAATTAAATACTTTTGGCTATTGGGGTTAGGCACGCTTGCACAAGCTTTTGCTGACAATTCAACTCGCAGAATCTCGACATGACACCACCCTGACACAGTCTCCCCATCATGGCAGACACTACCCAAATCACACCAGCCGACAAAGGCAAAGATGCGAAGATTACTCCAGCCTCGAAACCTAAGGGTCTGACGAGGTTCGAGCAATTGAACAAGCTCTACGCTCTGCCAGCTCCTCTTCGAACCTTCCCTCTCCCCACCTTTGTTCCTCACAACCCTCTCTCCCTCTTCCATATTCTCTATGTCTGGCTTTCTCAAACAGTCAAGCCTGAGCAGTCTCATATCAGTCCTGCATACCAAGGTTGGTTCTCACCTGAGACTCGGTCTGTTCATGTAACAGACATCCGGTCGGTCCGAGGCCTATGGGAGCAAGGATTCTATGGAAAGGGAAACCTGAGTAGAAGTGAACCCAGTTGGCTCAGTCGGGAGCAGACAAGATTGGGCACGAAGACAAAGATAACAAGCGAAGAGGTTACAAGGAAAAGACGAGCTGAGCGACAGGTCACAAAATGGGAGAGAGCGAGGAAAGAGAGAGAAGCAATCGATCAGACTTTGCAAGAAGAAGCTGCAGCGGAGCAACCCGAGGAGACACCAATTGCTGCTTTGGATACTCTACCTCTGGAAGCTCCTGCTGAACCACAATTGGCGCCACTCAAGCAAGCCTTGGCCAAGGAAGAAATTTCTTCGGTCAATTCGAGCTACAAGATGGCTGCTCCTGTTGGCCCTTTGGAACTCCTGGCATTGCAAAACTCCCCGGCGGACCTTCAATCCTTGCTGAACAATACCATTGAATGTTTTGTGGAAGACTTCGACGAAAAGTTCGTTCAAAGATTCTATGCCCCACCTGTTGGACCATTAGAACTCCTAGCTCTACCAAATTCAATCGAGTCTTTCCAATCAAATGTTCCTACTTCTTTCAAGACTCAAACTTCACCAGACTTGACCAAGTCTGCAACACTTGGCCACTTGGACCAGCCCGAAATCTCCTTACCAGCTTCGGATATTCCTGCTGAAGACCAGTCGAATGCTCTGAAATTAAACGGGCACATCCACCTTGACGAGGCTGAACTTGTTGGCGGCTCAGAAACCAATGATGAGACTGTTGATGGTTCCATTCATTCAGAGCACACATCAGAGACCAACGACACTGGCGGCGGATCAACACCGGTCAATGGAACTCCTTCGACACCAAAGATGAAACGCAGAAAGAGCGTACGATTTTCACCAACGGTCGAGAAGAACACCTTCATCCAGACGGAACCTCCAAGTCCAGAGAAAGCCGCTACAAATACCACGACTATTGAAGAAGCACCACTAGTGATCAAGAACCAAGAGCACGTCCAGCTCACCCTCGAAGAAGCTTTCTTCCTCTCTTACGCTCTTGGCGCCCTCACAGTCCTCGATCCCGATACCAAGGCTCCCATCTCCAACGAAGACCTCTTCTACCTCGCCCGCAAAACCTCATACTTCCCACCACAAGCCAATCCTTCTCTGTCACCCGACGATCCATTCATGATCAACTACGTTGTATATCACCACTTCCGCTCTCTGGGCTGGGTCCTCCGCTCAGGCACCAAGTTCTCCGTCGACTATATGCTCTATACCCGCGGACCAGTCTTCACACACGCCGAATTCGCCATCCTCGTCTTACCATCCTACACAGATCCGTATTGGCGCAGCAATCCATTCCTAGAGAATTATGTGAAGAGCAAGGAGCAGCGTACTTGGGCTTGGCTGAGTTGCATCAATCGGGTCATCACGCAGGTTAAGAAGACGTTGATTCTGACTTATGTGGATGTGCCGAAGCCGGTGGATGCGCAGGCGGAGAAGGAATTGGGTATTGACGGCGTGCTGGGGAGGTATAAAGTTAGGGAGGTGGTAATGAAACGCTTCTCGGCGAATAGGATGCGTGATTAGTTGAGGTTAAAACGACTCTGATGTCTTGTATGATATGTTGTTGTAGTATACCACGATGAATCATGACTGCTTCTCAACTGATAATGTTCTTCTCCGATATGAATGGCAAGTAATATTTATGATCGTCTGTCTGCCAATCACAGATCTGGATTGGCACTCCAGCGATGAGACAGAATGAATCATCAACAATCTTGCAGTGCTACCGACCTGCGTGATGTTGTGACATCTGCTGTCTACCTACAAATGAGACATTTGGTTTCGATCTTCGTCCTCAGGCGAGGGAGATCCAGACTTTGAACTCATGTGTGAGGATCCGGCAAAATTGTTGACACTTGGTTGGTGGTCAGTAGTACTAGTCTTCAATTGCGCCAGCAATGGGCCTTTTTTAGACACTGAAGGCGTAACGAAAAGTTTGGAGAGATAGGACAATCTGCCAAGAACCGAGATATAAACATGACTAAGCCAACCTTCATGTCTTGTGAGCGTATTCCAATAAATCTGCGGGTGAAGAGAGTTATATCAGTGTAACAAATTTAATCATAGAGCCTCGTACCTCTTAAGAGCACGTCTTTCAGCCTCATCGCCCAGAGCCTCATCCTGTAACAGGTCCGTTCCAACTTGGGATTTTTTCAAGCCGGACGAGGGTCAAGTAATGGAACAGCTTGTGACAGACATCCAGAGCGACCCAATGGTTCCCATACAAATGTCCTTTAGTTCAAGCACGTCATGTACTGATAAATGCAGGTCGTCGATCCAGGGACTTTGTACAGTCCCTTAGACTCAGCAAATCATGAGATCCACGTCCTGGATATCTTGCCTGGTCTACCAGGAACCCCGATCTCATGTTCCGTACGGCACACCAAACTCCTGCAGCCAGACACCATTCCATATACATCGCTCTCTTAAGTCTGGGGTAGAGCCGATATAACCACGCCGATAATTGTCAATGGCGTTTCCTTTCCGGTGACGCTCAACCTTGCATCAGCTCTTGATCACGTGCGATCGGGGACGGAAGTCGTGACTTTCTGGGCAGATGCTTTGTGCATTAACCAGAAGGACATGGTGGAGAAATCAGCCCAAGTATCTAGGATGGGGGATATCTATAGGAGTAGTCTTAGTACACGAATTGGCTGGGCGAGGAACGGGACGGAAGTGATCTTGCGATGGATATCATTGCTCAGATGGACGCAGAGGATCTGAGCAGTGAGAAGAACCAGCTTGATGAGGGTGGCTTGAGAGCTATCGCGGCGATGCAAGCTCGAGATTGGTGGTCAAGAGTCTAGGTAATCCAAGGTCAGCGGCAATTCATTAGCAACCATCTATCAAGTGCTGACCTGCCTGTACCATGCAGAGGCCTTGTTGTCTAAAGCTCCCGTCATACAGTGCGGTAACAAGGCCCTTCCAATCGATGCTTTCATACGTCTGGACGATATTCGCCGACGTGGCTGGCATAGGTCTACTTGCCAATACTCCGATATTCGAGGATCCTTCATTCCCGGCAACCCATTTGCGTCCATCCTGACCGACTTCCCAGAAGAAGTCGAAAAGATCAATTCAGGCAACTCAAGTAGTCTCCAAAGCTGGATCATATCAACAGAGAATTTTCGCGCCACTGATCCGCGAGACAAGATTTACGCTTTGCTGTCTCTATCACCACCTGCGCAGACCACAAATATCGTCCCAGATTACAGCGCCTCGGTTGCGGATGTCTACGCAGCAGTTACTGCACGCTGTATCATTCGCTACCAGGACCTCACCATGTTACATTTCGACGCTGATAACAAGAGCGATGTACACCAACTGCCGTCTTGGGTACGGGACTATTCATCCAGCGCCCCCCCTTAGTGAAAGACAGTCGTATGTTGGGTTGCCACCTAGCCAGTACGCAGCTAGCGGGCGCGATTGCTGGGGACGACGAAAGATATTCATCGACAACATATTCAGCAATGATTTCCGTCAATTGCGCTGCCGAAGCATGATCGTTGATTCTGTCGTGTATGCTGGACGAAACGAGAAGTTGCCCTGATATATGGGTGTTGATCCGCGGCTTGCGAATGTCAAAGAGAGGTCGGGGAGGACGCTGGCTCAGGTGAAGATTTGGGACGAGAAGATCGAGAAGCTGCGCGAAAGTGCCCATGATTCGATTGAAGTGAGAAATGTGGCGTTCTGGAGAACATTGATGGCCAACCGCATATTACGCAATTGGGCACATCTTCCGGAGGACATGAAGGAGAACGTATACTTTGAGACGTGGATGGGTAGACTACCCTTCCCCGACTCTGAGGCGGAGAAACTCCCTTCCGGTAAAGATCCGGACGAAGTAAAGAGGCTTTACGTAAGCCTTTTACGGATGCTTGTATCACACGGAGTCATGGCCGATCTTTTATCATCACTTCGAAGGGATACATAGGTCTGGCGCCTCTGAAGACTCAGGTTGGAGACATTGTTACCGTACTTGAAGGAGGATCCGTGCCATTTGTCCTGCGGGGTTTGGATGAGGACGGATACAAGTTCATTGGCGAATCGTACGTGCATGGTATCATGGAGGGAGAGGCATTGCTGGGGAAGAAGACCAGCGATGTGCAGGTCTTCGTCTTGAAGTGAGTAAGTACGCCCGAACAGCTCTCACGCATGTCCTTCGGTCTGCATCTAGATCATCAGAGACGCTTTCCCAGCAGCGGTCCCATTGGTCCCAGCAATGCAGTAAATACCAACAGCAAGCCAGCCAACCTAAAGAAGCGAGAGTGTACAACTTATCTTGCTAGCTCTCAAATTACGTCTTCTGGTTCTGAAGAAGGAGTCCCAGATAATGCACCAATCGCAGTCATCCCTCCCTGCATCAAATCCCTGCAACTCCATCATATGTATCTCCATCGGCTCTCGGCTACGAACCGAGTCCTTCACGGCCAACGCATTCCACCAACAGAACCCAAACCAACGAAATTTACATCAGCTTAGATCGTGAGCCGCTTCAGCAATGAATCCGGATTGATCACTAGAGTATTACCAAGATCCTAAACCGTAGTTTGTTGCGATTCGATACCGAGTCTTTGGGTCAGCCGTTTCATTACCTGCCGTGGGTACGGGTCGGTTGCTCACCCCCGCCATTTTCATCGCTTGATTATGTAGGCACGGTGACCAGGTACTTGGTACCACCTGTAGTCACTTCGTTTTGGTTGCGCTTTCTTTTGCTGTCGGTTTACTTGTCAGCGAGTCTGCTTCTGGATTCGTCCGTCAGTAGTACTGAATACGCTCGTCCTGTTCTACTTGGTTTTTCACTCACGATATTTAGGTTCGAGACCTACGATGTTTGTTCTGGCGTACAGATGAATGTAAGTATGTTTTGAGTAAGATATTCAGGTACCTGACTCAAGTGCTCCACTACAAAAACTTGGCAGGTCTTTCCTTGATGGCAGCCGCGGGCACATTCGTATGGCACCCTCGAATTTGTGGACCAATGGGAAATGTCATAAAGCCAACGAAATCAGTCTCCCCATGATTCGGATCAATGTCCGGTGTGACAGAGCTTCGGTTTCGCTATCATAGCCAATAGCGAATGTGGAAAGACCCACAGGACTAACAAGATTCACTTTGTTCCTCAATGTTGAGAGTGGGTCCTAAGAGCAGGCTTCAAGCTCTTGTCTGAAGTTTGATAGGAGCTGGGAAGTGAATTGTGCCTGTCTCGAGCATGATTCACAGCAACTCTCTGGGCTGGCATAATGACTATAAAACCGACGTCTCTCTTGTGAAAGAAAGCTCTCCTTCTCTCAAGATTCCCATCACCCAGCCACGGGCCTATATACTTACTCTCTCTTTCTGTTCTTACTCTGTGTGACTCTATTCTACATCAAGCAATTTTCATACTTCACAGATCCTCCTGTTCAGCAAGTAATCATGCGTGTTGCTGTCATTGGTGGAGGCCCCTCGGGTCTGGTTACCCTCAAGTAAGTCGTTACTGCTCATGAGTTCTTCCCAGGTCTGGAACCCATCGAGGCAAGACTCTTTGAAGCAGAAGGCTCTGTCGGTGGAACATTCAAGCACCGAGCATATGAAGACGCAGAGGTAAGATCTCACCATCCAAGTTTAGCATGAACAAGAACCATCATCGAACATATCACTGATGTTTCCTCAGCTGGTCTCTTCCCGTCAACTCACTACCTTCTCGGACTATCGCTACTCAGCAGAGTCTCCAGACTTTTTGTCCGCTGAAGCATACTGCACCTACCTAGAAGGGTACTGCAAACGTTTCGGACTCTGGCCTCATATACATCTCAGGACATCAGTCACCAGCATCCAGAGGGGACAGAAGGGCGGACATATCATTCACTACGTCAAAGGTGGTCAGGCTGCCGAGTGACACTGTGATGCTGTAGCAATCTGTTCTGGCCTGCATGTCACCCCCAACATTCCAGACATTCAAGGACTAGATGTAGTCCCTACTGTCATGCATTCATCTCAGTTCAAAGAAAAGGCTCAGTTTGGAAGTGGTAAAGATGCATTGATTGCGGGAAGTGGCGAGACAGGTATGGATCTCGCTTACATGGCCGTCAACTCCGATACGAGGTCCGTCACTCTATGTCATCGTGATGGATTTTTATGCGCACCCAAGGTATGTATCCACTTCACTATTCAGACTTTCTCGACTGATGTTGGAAGCAGAGAGCACCAGAGCCATCATGGTTCGGCATGAAACCAACCACCACCCCGCAAGGCAACGTACCATATGATGTTGGCGTTGCCAGTCTCTTCGATACAGCATATGTTCATCCACTTCTTCGTGACTCGTTCTTGACTTGGTGGTACTATGACCAATTCGCTAAATACACCACTTAGCTGGTGTCTGGTACCAAAGCGGGCCTAGATCAATGGGTTGGAGAGATATCCCCAGAGCGCTTCCATGCCTCCAAGAGTCAAAATCAAGATTAGGGTTGAAGAAATGGAAGCTGTGCTAATTCTCGACAGTATTCTTTAACAAGTCGTCGAAAGCAATGCCATATATCAGTGCTCAGTATCGCACCACCAGCCTTGTTGATAAAGTCAGATCATGCATTGCCCAAGTCCCAATCGTCGACACCAAAGGCCGCACGATCAATCTCGCTCCTTGGCCTCAACATATTAGCGAGAAAGGTGCTGTTCGCTTCGTCGAAAACGGGAGGCCCGAAGCAGAAGTCATGAAGATTACACCTTGCAAGCCTGATGCCCTGACTTTGGCCACAGGCTACACACAAAGCTTCAGCTTCCTAGATGATACCTATTCCAAGCCAAAAGACGCCACATTTCGAAATATCTGGGAACCGAGTGATCCGACCGTCTCATTCATCGGCTTTTTCAGACCTAGCTTCGATACGTTCTTCATCCCAACCCATCGTAGCGCCTCTTCCAACCCACTCTAACATCCCACAGGTGCAATTCCACCGCTCGCCGAACTCCAAGCCCAAGTCTGGATCCTGAATCTTCTCAACCGTCTTCCCGTTCCCCTCAAATTCGAAGACCACTACAAGCTCCAACCCTCGCCAACAAGCCGCATCCAGTATGGCGTTGACCATGTGTCTTACGCTTACCAACTAGCTCTTGACATGAGATACACGCCATCGTTCAGAGGTCGTTTTGGAAAGGCTGGAAGTTGACTTTGTGTTGGGCGTTGAGCGCGAATGTGAACACGAAGTTTAGGCTCGTGGGGCCATGGGAATGGTCGGGTGCGAAGGAGGTTATGGAAACTGAGATCTGGGCTACTGTCACTCGGAGACGGGGAATCTTCGGTGAGTAGTTTCCCTCTCTTATTCGGTTTCCAAGTAGTGCGCCTTACTGTGCTGATGAGAGATTTGTAGGACACTTGACTTTGTCTGTTATGCCTATTGTGCTGTTCGAGACTTTGAGTGCGATTCTTTGGGTGTTTACGGCAGTTTATGAAGCCGTCAAGTATGTCTGGAAGCTCTTGACTATGGGTCAAGACTCATGATTGATTGTTTCTGTGTTTATTTGCTTACTCGTCGATAATCTCTCCGATGGTACATGCTGGACTTTTGGTTACAATGTTGGCTGCCTACTGCTCTGAGTCCTGTCTTGAGATATCTGCAGCTTCTCGGAAAGCAATGCTCTTGGATGGTACTTTCAAGATTTGGTTTAGCTGCCGTTGATTTTTTCCATGTTTAATTCCAATTTTTTGTCCTCGGGCACTCTCATTTCGTCGTTACAGTGAGATGGTGACCCTCAGTGCCAGGACACCCTGGCGCTGGACTTTTCCACCCTGCACTCCCGTCATCTCGCGTCGCCAGCATCACTTCACCACCTCCCCCCATCCACAAAACCATCCCCTCAAGAAAAAGACAAGCTTCTCACCTCCCGTCCTCGCTCCAGCCTCCCAGCCTCCCTTCCTCCCTGCTTATCCCACAAACCCTCACCACACCCCCAACCAATCACATCCCCCTTCAAAAAACCAAAACACAAGATAACCCCTGCTAAGCGAGCACAAAGGGGGATTACCGGCCATATCAGGGGGATTACCCCGCTTTCGCCGTGGGGCCTTGCATGAAGCTTTTTTTATCGTAGCCAAGTTCGGTAGAGGTGTTGATTTGGTACGCAGAGAAGATAGTTGGATTTGGGAGAGAGGGAGGCTTGGGATCTGCGGTTCGGATTGATTATTCCGATATTGAGCAGGCATGAGTATGGGGATGGAGTACGGGGTATGGGGATGGGGATGGGAAGTGAAGGTAAACCCCACATGGCACGCGTCTAGGTATTTGAAATCGTACTTTCAATTTGCGTTAAAGGTCATTCATATCTAGATCCTTGGCTTGTTGATAAACCTCTATTCCCGTTTCCTGGGAACAGCTTCTCAGTTCAATTCCAGCAGCACCCTTCCAATCTCCAAACTCTCCTCACAGCACATACCCCTCATCTCCACCTTTCAATCTCTCAATCTCTTCTTATTCCCCTCTGATCAACCCTTCAAAATGGGTCTCGGCGTCCTCGACGACCACCACCTCGAGCAAGTCCCCGGCACCGCCCTCCTCACCGATGTAATCGACTCCAACCACCAACACCACCACGACGGCGTCGACACCTCGATCCTCAAACACGGCAAAGGACGAAACGCCGATGTCGTTCTCGTGCCTCAGCCATCGAACAGTCCAAATGATCCGTTGAATTGGCCGTTATGGAAGAAGGATCTGATGTTGTTTTTTATTTGTATTGATACGGCGGTTGTGGGGGCTTGGGTGAGTTCTTCCGTTCGGTCTTGATTTGATCTGATGTTTATTTGGGTGTTTTGGGATTTTCTTTGGGACTTTTGATCTAAGGGGCTGTATTGGGAATGGAATGGAGCTGATTTGTGAGGAAATAGGGTCCTATGATTAGTCCTGGCTATGCAGAGATGTCCGTTCAATTCGGCGTTTCGTATAACTATCTCAATGGTGGTCTGGGGTGGGGGATCTTCATGATCGGTGTATCGTGTTTCTTTACTAACAGTTTGGCTGTTATTGTAAGTCAGCACGCTCTCCTCGCCTTCCTCGAGTCCACTGTTTGCTAAAGGTAAACAATTACTGATGTCCAACAGTGGGGAAGACGACCAATCTTTCTCCTCGGGAATCTGCTGCTCTTCATCAGTAGTCTATGGGCATACTTCGCACACTCGTACAGCTCGCTCCTGGCTTCAAGACTCGTAGGCTGTATCGGGATGTCACCATTCGAAGTGTAAGTTCTCCTCTCCTAGTAATTCTCACTCGCATACGCATCCAATCTGTCCATCCACTCAACTAACACACTCACCAGCCTCGTAACAGCCACCATAGCCGACATCTACTACGTCCACGAACGCGGCGTCCGCATCGCCGCCTGGGGCCTCTGCCTCTCCGTCGGCGTCGGCGGCGGCATCATAATATCCGGCTACATCATCGAAGATCTCGGCTGGAACTGGACGTACGGCGTCTGCGCCATCTTCTTCGGCGTCTGGATCCCCGTCCTCGTCCTCTTCTGTCCCGAGACCGCATACCGTCGCGACGCAATCCTCAACACCGATCTAGGGACCGAGAACCGCACTGCTGAGATCTTGGAGGAGAAGGGTGCGGTGAGGGAGGAGGAGAGGGAGGGGGAGGAGAGAGTGGAGAACCTTTCGGGAGCGGGAGAGGGGGGAAGTGAGAGGGGGGGGGTCGAGATCGAGAAGAAACACTCCTACGCCCACGAACTCAAAATATTCCACGGCAGAGTCTGCGATGACCCGTTCTGGAAAGTCTTCATTCGACCACTGATGATGCTCATCTTCCCACAAGTCCTCTTCTCGTTCTTCGCCTACGGTCTCACCACCTCATGGCTCGTCGTCGTCGGTGGCGTCCTAGCTCAAGTCTTCACTGCTCCACCGTATAATTTCACCGTCTCGCAGGTCGGTCTCGTCGCGATCTCGCCACTTATTGGATCGATTGTGGGGGCGTTCATTTCGGGTCCGATTGCGGATTACATTATTAAATTTATGAGTCGACGCAATAACGGCATTTACGAACCTGAGTTCCGACTCGTTCTTGTATTCATAACGCTCATCTTCGGCGGGATATCATTCTTTGGTTTCGGTTGGTCGATCGATGTTGAGGACCCCTGGATTGCACCCGTCATTTTCTACGGTATGCAGTACTTCGGCGTGGGCTTCATGAGTATTGCCGTGTACGGATACTTGACGGATTGTCATCGGGATAAAGCACCCGAGGCGTTTGCGGCGATCAATCTGAGGAATATTTATAGCTTTGGGATGAACTATTTCATTAGTGATTGGATCACGAAACAGGGGCCGAAGGAGGTATTTTGTATCATCGGGGGCGTACATGTTTTCATCTGTCTATGTGCGATCCCGATGTATATTTTCGGGAAGAGGTGTAGGAGTTGGACGAGTAGGGTGGGGGTGTTTCAGAAGATCATGCATGCGTAGGTGGGAGAGCATGGTAAGGGGGAGATGCCGAGACAGTGGGATGAGGAATGTGGTTAGTATGTATTCTTGACATTGAAGGTAGTCTCAACATGAGAGAGAGAGAAACGAAGCAAATTTTGAGAATGGGCTGGAAGTTAAGCGAGGTACCGTAGCCAAGACAAACAAACTCCCAGATCCACCCGATTTATTCCCCAAGTAAGATATCCCATGTGATGTGCTCAGAAATATCATACAGCACCAGATAATCCTCGTCCTCTCCCTGCCGGTTCCAGGATATATGGTCTTAAAGATCAAGGTGATATGATAGCATAGCGTCTATGCTACCGTCGCGAGGTGGGTGTTGAATCTAGTCCGCGAGGTAGATTATGTATGCTCCGAGGTCTGAGAGGTATGTAGGGATGGGGATGGATATGAGAGTGTGTGTCCCCGTGTCGTTAATCCTTATCTACAAGAAGATGCAGAGGTTGAGGAGCGCTCGTAGATGTGGGAGGAGGTAGGGCTGTAACTTTAAGAAGGCCTTGGGCGAATGCTAGGCCGGCGATTACAGCGCCGATGATAATTACCGGGGATGCCGATGGTGGTGGCATGTTGATTATGGGTGGCATCGTCTTTGCTTTTGCTTGTCAGAGTAGTTAGCGAGATAGTGCAGAGGTAGACCAGGTGACGATTTACCAGTCCGATGTTCTGCTTGCCGAAGAAGCTCTCATCGATATCAACGTCTTCGCGAATTGGAGGGAAATGCAATGTAATGAATGAGATTCAAGATCCGATTACGTTAGGATATAGTATGTATGATGAATGAGTACAGCTTCTGAGAGGGTTAACGCTCGTTTATCTTGAAGAATATGATATATGGAAGAGGGAGACAGCGAGGAATGATACAGCTCACAAGAAATCACCCATTTCATAACTTTTCTATCGGGACTTTCAAGAAGGAGGTTAAACCACAGTATGTCCATCCCCAGGTATTAATTTCTAGCGTGTTTTTGTGATATATGCTGCTGAATATGTCTTTCCTGTTTCTTAAATTCTTACAACCAAATAAATCATCCCCTTCTTGAAATATTTTTTTACGACTGGGTCTAGTCATCCTAGTAAGCAAGAGTAGCAAATGTCATAATGTTAAGCTAGAAAATCAAACCGTAGAGCTGGGAATGAGCTCAGCGAAAAGAAGTACACAATATACGTCGGCACAACTACTCATGTCATATGTTACACCAAATCGGTGCCGTCACACTCACCTGCACTCCACAAGCACAACATATCTGTAGCTCTCCGTTCCACGCTCATTCATTGGACATCGAGTATAGGAACGAGAAAAGGGGTGTACCATAAATATACAATTCGTTTATAATTACTTCTCTAATAAGACCAGGGCTTCGCTTTCCACGATAGCCTCCCTATCTGAACAATGGGTTCGATTTCCCCTTCACGTTTACCAGGGAATACTATTCGCAATGTCAGCTAATCATTCCTCTTTAACCCAACTCCACCCAAATTCAAATTCCCAATAGAAGAATCCCAATATTGGTGCAAAACAAGCACAACAGATAACATAAAAGGGCACGAAAAAAACAAAACAAAAAAAAACATACCTCCGCCAACCTCGGATTCTTATCCTCCAAACCCAACGTCACAGCCAACAAATTCGGCTCCGTCCACGCGGGTCTCCACCCCCTCGCCTCCAGCGCCTCCCACCACGTAATGAATTCCACAAGCGTCTTGCCGCGTTTGAACAGGTGGATTTCGATGAGCATCTGGCCGATGGGGTATTCCGGGTCCGAGGAGGTGTGTTTGTCAAAGGCGGTTAGGGCGTCGAATTCCGCGTATTCGATGTCGATTTTGAGGATATCGCTGTTGAGGGGTAAAGACCTTGGTCAGTCTTGGTCCCGAAGAGGGGAAGACCGGGATCAAAAGGGGAAGGGGAGGGGAAAGGAGGAAAACGTACATATACGTATGCCCATTCTTAGCCATCAAATCCTGGATGGTGTAGAATGGCGGGTCTTTACTCGATTCCGTCGTTCCTGAGATACCGGCTTTCAGGAAGTGTGTGCGACTGGCATAGGTGTTTTGGATGGCGGGTCCGAATGCGTCGACGGAGAAATCGTAGCCCCAGATTTGGCAGTTTGTTCGCTCGAGCATTTCTTCTTCTGTTGGGGTGTGTTAGCTACTGTTCGAGACGGTCTCCTGCTACCAATTCTCAGGGATTCCAGATTTTTATTTTGCTTGGGCATTTGACCGGGAGGGTTGTTATCGTATGCGCAAGAAGAGGAGAATTACCAAAACTGGATTCATTTTGTACACCTGTGATCAAAAAATTAGCTCGGTTCTCCAAAATCGCAGCGTGATCCCATCAACTGCACCCAATTAACCCCCCCTCTCCCTTCCCTTCCCCTCCCTTCCACTAACAAAAACAAAAATCCGAATCAAACTCACCAAACGAATAAATAATACACGGCCTCGTATTCTTCTCATATTTACTCATGCCACAAACCCACTTGCCACCATCACCCATGCGTCCGATGCGCTCGACTTCAAAAGGGCAGTTGTACGATGCTGGCACTAGATCCCATACGGAATACGGAGTGGTGAAGTAGGTTGCGACGTTGACTGCGGGGAAACTGTGGGTGGTGGAGCAGACGGGTTAGTGAGATGTCTGTGGGTACGAGCGAGTAGGGGAGTAGGGAGAAGTTTAATCTTATTCTTAAATGCATCCCCCGCAAACAACCAGTTTGGAATGCGGAATCGCGAGTCATTTTGATCTCCTGGAGTAGATACACTCGTATCACTGTATTAAGCACAATCCCCATTCAATTGGGATGGGGATTGTTCTCGGGGGTAAAGATGGGGGGTTTGGAAATGAAGAGACAGGGGATAACATACAACCCCATCTCCCCAAACTTCGCCATAACCTCATGTCTCTGCCTGACGGTTTTCTGCCACAACTTCTCACTCCTCGCCATCGTCGACTTCAAACTCTCTCCAACAAGCGTCTCGGAGATTCCGGTCGAGATGGAAGATAGTCCGTCGTCGGTGCCGTAGTGCATCCACACGACGGCCATCACGACCACGGCTGTTATGGCCGTGAAGACGTGGGAGGGGCCGATGCGCATTGTGACTTATTTCCTACAGGTACTGTTATGGCGGGGTATTTCAGGGGAGGTTTTTCGGTGGATGTTGTGCAACGTGTACGAAAGACGTTGTCGTGCGATGCGATGTGATGGGGAAATCGAATAAACGTGTTCTGTCGTGTTACGATACTGAGCTGGGATGAGGGATGGAAATGATAGATTGATTGATTGTCGCTTTTTGCGACGATTGGCGTGGTCTTGTGCGAGACAAGACAATATCATAAAAGACAAGACAAGACAGGTACTGGAATGCAGTAGTTTTGTGGTCGGAATGACGATATGACGATTCGAGGATGATGTGCAGGTTGAAAGCAAAGCGAAGCAAGGCAAGGCAAGGCAAGGCAACGAGTGTCTGACCAGATCAGATCAGATCAAATCGAGAAGTTGAATTCGATGACCGATTGACTGACTTGACCGTCCGATGATGAAAAGGGAGGTCTTCGATCCAAAATTCCTTCGAGGAAAAGGAGGGAGGTGTTGGAGGACAGAAAGCTGAAAAAGAGCTGCAGCAAGTTAGTAAGGTAAAGTGGTGTGGAAATAAACCGAGACCAACGGGATCGATCCAACCCCAACCACAACCCTCCTCCAACCCACCACCCTGGGGCGTGCGTTATCTAAGTTAGGTGGGCTGTGGGTAGGGGGCAAGGCACGGGTAGGCTCACTGGCATGCCAATCTAGCTCTCCAAGGAGTTAGTCCTCCCCTATGTTTTAACTAAATGTACTGGAGTAGAGAGAGTAGAGTGTGGGAAAGAGTACTGTGGCGTGTTTGGACAATTGTCGTTGGATGGGGCTGGGATTGTTGGCGTATGCAAGTCTGGGGAGTGTACCTAAGGAAGGTGCAGTTTGGTGCAGTTGGTGCGTGCCAAGGGTCTTGGGGGATATGCGTGTGGCATGAGCACCTTCTTCTTGAGCTCGCTGCAGATGGCCAGGGGAGGGCAGGGCAGGGCAGGCTTGGAGATCGTGGTTTATCATGTCGCTGCATATCAAAGATAGGATGAAGGCTCCTACTGCAATCAATCATTTGTTCCTTTGCTTTTCTGGCTGCTAGTTTGATACCTTGTTGGAGTTTAGATGGGTCTTGTAAAGGCATGTACCAAATGTGAACTTGTTCATTACTCCTCACGTTTGAATTTAAGGCTGAAGCACCCATCCTTTCGACGCGACATGGGAGATGCTTTTGACGTGACAGGCAATCCTTACCGCGCCTGTTATTCCCTGTTTCCCCCTACAACTACGCCCCACCACCCCAGAATGACCAGTGACCCGCCCGTATTCCTCCACCTGCATCCCTGAACCCCTCGGTCACTCAAGCCCTCTTTGATACCCGAGCTCTAACATGAGCAAGAATCTCTGCTCAGCTCTGGAAAGGGAAAGTTACGGTATGGACACGAGGAAGGCGAGATGAGCACACAGTTTAATGAATCTTGTTCATTTTTCCTTCCTAAACAAACCAAGAGAATTCAAGAATGGTTACTCGTCATAGTGTGACTTGGGGTTTCTTGTTGGAGCAGTTTATAGCAAAGTCAGCGTAAGTGCCAGGGCTGGGCGATGGGTGGTCGATTCATTAGCGTATCGGCCGCTGGAGTTCAGGGTTTGGGAAGCCCACCACCTAGGTAGAGTAGCGCTGAGCGGGGTCTAGAACGCGCCGTGGGTTTATTCCCACATCACACAAGGGAAATGTCATTGTGAAATTGAGTTCGCGATGGAAGGTCAAATTATAGATTTGACGATTGAGGTGAGGAATCAATGATTTGATGAGTGCACAAGTTCTTGCGTGATTTGGATACTGGTGATGGAGAAAAACTGGGTCTGGTGGGAATGCTATCTTTAACTGAAACGGGGATTTGCACGGCTGGGTGTAGATCTTTGATGATCGCGATTAGAGATCTTGATCGTGATCGTACTTCTCGCGTTTTAGAAAGGTACCGAGCTCAACCAATGTCACGCATGATCATAATACAGTAATTGGATTTATCAGGGTTTTGTGTATCCAAGTATCTATTCTATTCAATTATCGCCATATTTTTGGTCATCTAATCCAAAATCATGACGTGACGTATCCAGTACTATACAGATATTTGATGAAAACGATCCAAGATATCTGATATCCAAGAAAGTCTAGAGGAAGATTGAGTTCGTGAGACTCGCTCCGACGAGAAGACCGCTGCAGATTAGGAAGACGAGATCTCTATGTGCTTCACCTGTTTTGACAATCAGCAAATGTGACTTTCCTAGAATATGTAGAAGAACAGAGGGAAGGAGAACACACCTTCCTGCGTCGTGCCCAGCACCGCCACGACAAAAACATTCAACGGGATCCGCATGATGCTATACAACCTCGCCCTCACACTATCATCGATGATCTTACCCCTCTGATACGCAATGAGCGGGAAGTAGATCCCACAGCATACTTCGAAGATGCAGAAACACCAGAAGGTGGTGCGTTCGTCGCGGATGATGACGGGGATGCAGAAGCAGAGGGAGGCGAGGGAGAGAGTTGTGACCAGGAGGCGGGTAGTGGTGATTACGGCGTTAATGGAAGTTACGTAGTTGTAGATCATGGACCCGAACATCATGGCGCACATTAGATTGGCGAAGATGAGGCCGAACGGGAGTTCTGGGTATGTCAGAATGGTTCTGATAGAAGATGTCGGGTAGAAGACTTACCGGATGTCAGACCACCGAGCTTGTGTGCGAATATCAGGGCGGGGAATTTGAAGAAGATGAAGATGTACATCGATCCTTCAAAAACACAGGATGTCAGACTGAGTGACAAGATTCGTTTGTCTGGGCATGATTAGTATGTGAAAGATGTTTAGAAGGGTTCATTCATACCATGCATCAGGTGCTTGAGAACACTCTTTGCAGGAGGAGCAGCTTCTTGTCGCTCCAGAAGGCCTTGAGTAGATTCACCAGCCTGCTGTCCACTTGTGCCATAATTTTCACCCTGTGAACATGTGAGCACTCTATCTCATGAAGCTGAAGACATCCACGTACCCAAGTGCTCATAATACCCACAAAAGCAAGCATCAGACAGCACACTGAAAGCCCGAAAGGGGTCAATTGCGTCTTCGTAACATTGACTGCCCCTTCAGCAAGAAGACCCATGAGAATAGCCACAAGGGTATTCAACGAAGTCATAGTACTAAAAATACTACTGAGCGTGCCCGCCGGCTCATCAGGCAGCACCTTATTGAACTCAGTGACCATCCAGCTCTCAAATACAGTGTACATGAGAGTAGCACTCATCCCTCCAAGGCATCGACCTACGAATAAGACGATGATGTTGTTAGAGAGGAGGGAGAGGCATGATAATGAGTACGTGATGCAGAATGACAGACAGGCTCGTCGTCGCCCGAAGCGATCAGCTAGTGTACCAGTGAATGTCGCTGAGACGGCGGCGGCGATGAACCCGATCATGAAGAGAGCAGCGACTACTTCTTCTGGAAGCTGTTTCTCCTCTAAGGTGGTGTCAGTTCACATCACATGCATACCGAATATTACCACAAACCTTTGTAGATGGGGTAGATGTATGGACCCTGATATCATCAGTCAAGTTACACTTGAATTCATCTAAAAATGAAGCATACCTGAAGCCAATCCGCGCCATTGACCAGCAAATATATTGGCAAGAAGCGCATCTTGAATCGCTTCACAGCACCAGCCGTATTCCCCTTGGGCTCCAGTGACCCCGCCTCCGGTATCTGACGACATCTCGTCTGGTAGTACGCGAGCGCTGAGTTAATCAGGACAAAGGCCGCGAAATTGAAGTGATAAAAATCCATTGTCGATGGTTGAGCATCGAGCGAGGATGATGAAAATGGTACGCGTGAAGTTGGATGAGGTGTGGAATGTGGTTGTGAGGTTCAGGAGGTGCGGTGGCCGTCGTGACACGGAGATAGATTGGCATGATTGGCATGATGCGGTATGGACAGACGGCGCTCATTGGCTAGCTGGAGCCAAGAGACGAGGTGGCGCGGGGAGGTGGATTCATGTAAGGGTAAGGATGGGATGGTATGTAACTAGCCCGATTCAGGTCTGGTATATTTAGCCGCCAACCGTCTCGTCTGGTCTCGTCTGTTTGGCTAGTGGGGCTGAATGCGAGGGGCTGAGCAATGAGCCCAGAGTTGCCAGGTCGCCCAGTCAGGCGATTGTCACATCACCAACATCGTAAACATATCAATTCCTTGTCTGATTCAAGATCAGTATTTTTCAGTTTGCTGGAATGTGGTTCCCCTTGTCCATCATTAATAAGGTTTACAGGGCTGAGCAAGATTTCGAGTCCGAGAAAGGGTCCCACCTTGAACAACGCTGAAGCCTGAATTCGAGAAAGTCGTAAATTCATATGATTTGATGAGGAAGAAGTATCTTCTTCAGCGGCCACTCCATCAGGAATTTGTACTCATCATCCAACATCAAATATATCTCCCGGACCAGCTTCACACCCCATACAGATACCCACCATCGATCTCGCAATTCATGGAGAATCACAGCATAGTATGCCAAAATGACCAGAGCCATTGAGTGACGAGCGGTCAAAAGAAGTATGTATTCTTTGCTGACGCGGATTGGCCATTCGAATACCAGTCCAAAGTCCTGGCCTTCAGTGACAGGTACTTTGAAGGATGATTCCAGACTTTCGATGGCAAGGACGTAGGTTGCTCGATTGAGTGCCTTAGCGGATAACTGATGACTCGTCTTAAGCTTCTCCAGAGCTTCTGCTATATCGGCAGGTAGGCAGACAGAGTCATCGGGTACTCTACCGGTGAATAGCGGCGTAATGTCACTCTTCACGGCTCCTTCCCAGTAGTCGCCGAAGACCAGCGGTATTCCTCGCAGAAGCACGAAGATACCGAAGATCTCTTGGACTGCCCATGGCTGGCTTTCTATTGGCGGTCGTGAGACGGCCAGGTTGAGAGAAGATGCAAAGATCAGCGTTGCTCCAACAAACAAGGAGGTGACGTTCTCTTGGGTCGCGGTATGCCACTGGGCGCGGAAGTATGGGAGGGCGATGTTGTGATGTCGGAGTGCTCTGTCCACGTACAGAGGGCGTTTTTCTGCATCAGAGCTAGCGATATGCAATGCTGTAACGCTGAAGATCAGATGCATCAGGAATCTTTGCTTCATCGCCAATTTTGGAATCATGACCTTCCACATCTCTTGCAGGTCAGCTCGATCAGCGAGGGTGTTCGCTGTGTCTGTCAAGAAATGGTGCAGCAGCTCCATATCATCCCAGGAGATAATATCCGCGTTGAAAATCTTGCTCGGGTCGGATACGGAGGAGCCGTCCTTCGGTGGAGAAGTGGTCTGTGGTGTTGCAGCTCCCAGACAAGCTTCATCTTGTTGCTGGAATTGGCAAGTCTTTCCGGTCTTCACACACTTCCCACAACGAGGATGAATAAGGTCGCACTGTCATTGGTCCTTTAGCTTAGAAATGACCGTAGTAAATGGCCAATCGACTACCTACCTTCACATGAGATGATTTACATTGCGAGCAACCATGGCGAGATTTTGTATGGGTTCGTCTTGAGCCACCAAATGCCGATACGACATTTGTCTCCATAGTTCTGGCCATATGGCTATCTGTTTTCCGATTCTTGCTTTCTTTTTCAGCATTTGAGGATCCGAAGGTGAACATATGGGCTTCAAATGTCGCTACCAGTCTTGTTTCGGGTCTCGGATCCGAGCGGACAGAGACGTACGGGCATTCGGGATCGGAAAACAACTGTATCCGGGAATCAAGGACTCCAGAACAACCAACAACCGTATATTAAATGCCGGTAGGCGAAAATGGATCAGAAAGGGACTGCCGAGATGTGATCTTTGAATGGAAACATGAAACCAATCCGCAATGGCGAAGTACATGCACGTGATGAGCCAAGCCTCGGTCCCTGACAACGCTACACCGAAAGCGGGATAAAGTACGATGAGCACGACGAGCAGAGGAAGGACTTCTCCTTCCCTCTCGAAGGGAGACCACATCGCAACCTTTTAAGTACTTCAATCTTTGAAAGTTCCGGCCATTCCGCCGCCCCGGGCATACAATTGAGCCGCAGCAGATTTTCTCTCTCTACTTTCTCCCCGTCATATGCGGCTCTGACCAATAATAGCTGGCGCCGTTTCGTGCGAGACCCGCCTTCAGATGTCTGCTTCGAGAGCCTCTCCTTCTTTAGGTATAGATTACGCTGGCACTCGATACGTTGCGTATAGGGTAGTTTACATGTATTATATAAGTAGCCAGTGCTACCCAAGTTCCATAGCGATCAAGACAAGTCTTCTGGCCTCTCCTAATACTCTCATTTTCAATTTACATCAGCCTTCTCCATCTTTCACTTTTCATCTTATCCGATCTTCCATTTTGAATCTCAAGATCTCTCAGTGCTCAAGATCTGTCCGAAAGTTGGGGCCAGCAGCATCGCCGGACAAACACATTATGGCAGACGACGGTTCGGAATTTGAGTACTATCACTATGACCCCACCATGGTGGGAGCGGTGATTTTCATCATCCTCTTCCTTGCAACCACTACTCTGCATTGTTACCAGCTTTTTCGAACACGAGTCTGGTTCATGATTCCATTCGTCATAGGAGGATTCTGTAGGCTCTTTTCACCGTTGTAACAAAAGTTCAAAGTGCTAATCATGACACAGTCCAATGGATCGGGTACATCGGGCGTGCCATCTCTCATACACAAACACCCAACTGGACCTTGGTTCCCTATCTGATACAAACCCTTCTACTGCTGGTCGCTCCAGCACTGTTCGCAGCCAGCATCTACATGGAACTTAGTCGGATCATTATACTTGCAGATGGGGAAGCACATGCTCTGATCAAGAAGAAGTGGCTCACGAAGATCTTCGTGTGTGGAGATGTCCTGTCATTTCTCATGCAAGGAGGTGGTACGTTGTCTCTCTCGCATCAAGGATTCTCATTTCCATCGTCACATGCTACCGGCATGCGCTGACTTTCAACTTCCAGGTGGAGGAATACAGTCTTCCGGCGACGCGAAGAGCATTGACACCGGTACACACTTGATTACTGGCGGTCTAGCAGTGCAGGTCCTCTTCTTCGTATGCTTCATTGTCGTCGCCGTTCACTTCGATAAAGCAATGGCTAGGACTCCCTCGAATGGTGCTGGAAGCGCTGTACCCTGGCGCAAGCATCTCGTCACATTATACGTCGTCAGTGTACTCATCTTGATCCGATCGGTCTTTCGAATGGTCGAATACATCCAAGGTTTTGACGGGTACTTGCTTTCACATGAGGTATATCTGTATATCTTCGATTCAGTCCTAATGTTTGCTGTTATGGTTGTGCTAAATGTAGTGCATCCGAGTGAGGTCACCGCGTTGATCAGAGGAGGCAATGTTGCGAAGAAGGGGTGGAAGATGGAGAAGATCCCGAGACACCATCAGCGCGTTTCGTCGGATTACTCAGGGACTGTGATTACTTCTGCATAAGCTTCGGTCAGTTGATGGTATTGGGGGAGGTAAATACCAGTGGCACAGAGCAGAACGGTATGGCAGTAGAGATTCACATGAGGGGTCGTCATTTTTGATTTGTGGAATGTACTATAGATAGAGATAAAACATGCAAGAAAGTCTTCCATAGGGAGTAGCTTAATATAGAGGGCGTTCTTGGAAAGTTCACGACTTTTTCTATGTTACTGATTGTCATCAATGTGTTGAAACCTCATCAGAGCCATTCCACCCCAGCGCTGCCAAAACTTGCACGGGTATACATCCCTATGATTGACGACATTTATCCTACAGTAGGGTGCAAGAAGTCTGAACACCCCCCCTTGTAATTCTTGACTAGCGTGCTAAAATATACGTAGTCTTTGGGCGTCCAGGATATGGGCTGCGCAC
>JGI24512J20087_1000328_pt1 | contig 28906 bp, 33 predicted proteins | sample LinPmetageLP35_FD_20087 | JGI IMG/M metagenome (IMG submission 20087) | reverse complement strand
GAAGAAGGCGCCTAGAAGCTGTGCCCTTTGCCAACCAAATGACAGCGCTTTAGGGGTGTTGTCGCGTTGCGAGATCTGGATTGAGCGTGTTGGTGAGCATACTAGGTAGGAATTGAAGCCATTTACCCTGAGTGCAACAAGAGCAACGATAAACCCAACTAAATCATTCATCTTGTAGAGTTCAGCCAACAAATCCAACTAAGTTGATTCGCAGATCCAGACATACATAGTGAAATGCATCAGCGACGAGAGCGAGTGAGTGAGTATAAAACCCGACTGAGAGCGCACTGCTAATTAGCCAGTAGACAAAATGAGTGTTCCTTTCGTCAATTAACACACCTGAAATCTCTGCAACGAAGAATGAGAACGATATGCCTATAATGATCAATAAACGTTGCGAGCGAGATAATTGGGAGGACATGGCCGATAATGGGCAAAAGCTGAAAAGTTGTTGGGAAAGAAGAATTGTATCAGGGGATGAAAAATGACAACGTGCTTCATATGACATAAGCGAACATTAATCGCTCATTCATGGCGCAGCCGCTCGCTAACGACTCGTAAGGACCTGCTCCCTGTGGACAGTAAAACGCCTTCTACTCTATCCACAAGTCACCATTCTCTTCACAACATTATCGTCCACAGTTCCCTCAACAACTCCTTCAAGATGTCGGGCATTCTCAGCAAAATCACTGACCAGATTTCTGGGCAAAAGCAGTCGACAGGGTCGCAGCAACCTTCATCTGGGCTCCTACACAAGATTACCGACGCTGTGACTGGACAGAAGCATCCTCAAGATTACCAGAACCAACCGAGATACAATGAAGGGGTACATGCTGGAGATCAAGGAGGATATGGCGGAAGTCGAGGTGGCCATGAAGGGTACCAAGGCGGGTATGGTGAGAATCGAGGCGGGCATGGAGGCTACGAGGGAGGATACGGCGGGAATCGAGGTGGCCATGAAGGGTACCGAGGCGGGTATGGTGAGAATCGAGGCGGGCATGGAGGCTACGAAAGAGGATACGGCGGGAATCGAGGTGGCCATGAAGGGTACCGAGGCGGGTATGGTGGGAATATAGGCGGGCATGGAGGGTACGAAGGAGGACACGGCGGGAATCAGGGTTAGCTTCAGCTGATAGTGTTAGGGTCAACTGTTATTGGCATCTTTACGTTTTTTGTTGAGTCTAATGCCTGTCCTGGTTCCCCTTCCCTTCGGTGAGATCTGAGCTGCTAAGATGAGACGCTCGTTGTCTGCTAAACATGCATAACTGTCAACACTCTGAACATTCAATCAGCAATGTAAATATGGTGGTTGTAGCTTTTGCGACTCATCGCACTACTGTACTTTCGTACTATAATTTTTTTTTAGGCGAAAGGGGACGAAGCCCATTTTGCAAGCGACTGTATTACTGCTTCAAGGAGTTAAGAATTCACGGCCCACAATAAACGCTTGCTTGGGCTCTGGTCCTATTAATTCGGATTCCAAGACTCTGGGCATCATTAGCATCCCCTGAAAGATTGGCAGACGCGCAATTGTGCCAGTATATAAATGATTCCGCTTGCCTGGGCAGAGCACCGAAGACACTTGATCAGGGCTGTGCTGGAACGCCCCTTGGCGGCTCCCCAGATGTTGTCCCCGACAGTCCCATGTTTTGGCTTACTCTAAACTTTGTAGGTTTGTCTCATCTTTCTCTGTCAGTCGTTATCCCAAAACATACAGATTTCCATCCATCCTGCAGGCTTTTGTGAGGAACTTGGTCAGCTAGTCAATCGTTCGTTGTGGACTCCCGAGGTCTCTCTTTTCCTTTGTTGTACGCCATCTACTATCGTTAAACATCCGGCATATTCGACATCATGAGGTGGAGCGCATTTGTATGTACGGGTTCGTTGTATGTGAGGGGAGTAGATGCGGCAATCAAACTAGACCTCACCTCGAGACAATCAATTGTCGACGCTGCTGGCACCGTTGCATTCGATTTGATGACCTACTACACGGGCAACAGAACTGGAGACACCCCTGGGAACTTGCCAGATCCATACTACTGGTGGGAGGCCGGTGCTATGTAATTTCCATCGAGGATCTAGCGGGATCTAGAGTCACTGTACTAACGGATACTCTGCAGGTTCGGAACGATGATCAACTACTGGTACTACACGGGAGACACAACATACAATGCGGTTACGAAGCAAGCCCTTCTACACCAGGCGGGAGACGATGGAAATTTCATGCCGTTGAATCAGACAAAGACACTGGGAAATGATGATCAGGGTTTTTGGGGAATGGCTGCAATGACCGCTGCGGAGACGGGATTCGACGACCCTCCAGAAGGCTCACCCGGATGGCTCGCCCTCGCCCAAGGAGTTTTCAACACACAAGTACCTCGATGGGACACGTCGACCTGCGGAGGTGGTCTCAGATGGCAGATTTTTACCTTCAACAGCGGATACACATATAAGAACAGTATTTCGAATGGTTGCTTCTTTAATATTGCTGCAAGATTAGCTTTGTATACGGGAAATGCAACTTATGCAGAATGGGCAGAGAAGACTTGGGTCTGGATGAATGACATAGGTCTCATCAACGAGAAGTACGAGGTCTTCGACGGAACGCAGAATACCGACAACTGTACCTCGAAAGATCACAACAAGTGGACCTATAACACCGGTATTTTCCTAATGGGCGCCGCCACCATGTACAACTATGTACGTTCTGTCCCTCCATGAAACCCTAACTTCAGCTAATGATGCACCAGACAAATGGCTCTGTGATCTGGAAAGAACGCACCGAGTCACTCATCACTGCTTCGAAAGCATTCTTCCTCAACGGCATTATGTATGAGCCTTGCGAACCGACAGGAAAGTGTAACGTCGATCAACGTTCGTTCAAAACATACTTCACTCGTCAGTTGGCAGCAACGGCCGAACTCGCTCCTTGGACGTACGACAATATCATGGCCGAGATCGAAACCTCTGCAATGGCCGCAGTGAAGACTTGCACAGCAGGGACCACGGGAACGCAGTGCGGATTAATGTGGACAACGGGGACGAATGACGGCAGTCTAGGTGTAGGAGAGCAGATGTCGGTGCTCGAGATCATACAAAGCAACCTGGTGGATCAGGCACCTGGGTGGAGGAGTGATGTGAAGGGGACGGGTACCAGTAGTGGGGACGCCAATGCAGGAAAGGGGAGCAAAACCGATTCATCACAGCTGGCACAGATTGTGATCACCACTGGTGACAGAGTCGGAGCTGGGATATTAACGGCGCTTGTAATTTGTGGCGTACTAGGAGGAAGCGCAACCATGATTTTGGGTGGTTAGGGTGGGGATTTGGAGGTGTATTGCATATCAGCATTTTTTATTTTGTGGAAAGTACTGGAAAGCAGTCATATTCCCCGTGTACTTGCAACCAAAATAGAGTTCTCTCAGCAAGTTTCCTTTTCTTTCTTGAATATGGGAATCAAATGTCTTCTGTCATCAGTCCATTGGCATCGTTCCATCATGAACATGGGATGATGTTCCCTGGCGGACAAGGTCAAGAAAAGATACATTGCAAGCTTCCAAACATGTCCCGCGCCGAGGAATCCGGTGACATTACTCGTCACCACCAGCTCAAACAGGACACTTGTAAGGGAAGGGGGAGGGAGTGAAGCAGCAAGAGCCAAGAGTATCGGTGCATCTGGACACCAGTATTAGTGTAGCTTGACGAAAGAGAAGTAGATCTGCAAATACAGATGTGCATGATGGCGAATAATATGCAAAATATGACACTCCGTGAGGCTGCCTCGATCCACCACCGCAAGGGATCCGACCAGGGTAACCACAGCTGCCCCAATGCCACAGATGGCCAGTGATTACGGGTAACAAAGCATGCTCAAGGCGGTGTTGAGGAAGTGAAAATGGCACCTGCATTAGCAAAGAGCCAGGTCAGCTCCTTCTTACCCCCTAAGATTCGCGGCCAGGATGGGCTATGGAAAGTGCTTTCGAGGGCCTTGAAGTACCAAATCCAACTCACTGAAGTATATATATAATTCTCGGGAGCTGCACTAATCTATAGTACAACCATTCTCAGTTCCAGTCCTCACAGTCAACCTGTCTGACAATCACAAGCTTCGAGCGCTTCAACCTAGTGGGAATACGCAGTTTGATCATGCTGTAAGTGCTGGAAACCGAGACTTCAATAGGATTACAGATCGTACTCACGGAATGCTCGATGCAGGAGCCCCGCATTCTTGCTGGTGGAATGTTGCCAGGTCAGTATCTCCATTATCAGCTCCGCCACTTGGGGTTAGTTGATGCTCAATAATGTCTTGAGGGATAGAAAATCTCGTTTCTTGCCAGTGCAAGAGATGAGGATGGGTCAGGTCTCCCCACGAAAGATTGCGATGACATCGCGTCGTCCTTGCGATGGAATTCCGGAACTCTCAGAGCTTCATTACGAGATGCTCAAACTCGCCGTCGAGGCCGTTACGGATCTCTGGGCGGCTAGGCAATGATACAAACCTGCTCCATCTGCTTGTTGTATTTTTGCTTGGCTTCAGCATGCGAATTTGAAATCGCTACTGGAAGCGAAGTGCCACGCTGCACAGCTAGGCAAGACCTCTTCGCCAGCTTCAAGGTACTCCGCGATCTCTTACCCTGCCTTAATGAGAATATTATTCAGATCTACGGAACATCTATACGCGCCTTCGTCACTATAAGTCCAGACCCGAGTGGGCCAGGCCTTGCCCAACAAGTCTTGTCAGTTCAGTGATTGCCAGTCTACGTCGACAGTGCAAGCCATGAAAGGCTCCACCGGTGGCAACTCCAAACCAGTTGCATGTGAATTTATATCTTGGCACGAGAACAATTGTAGGATATCACAGTCGAAGAGAGTCGGATTGGTGTGGTTTTGGTAAGGCCAAGGAAGACCCACACATGCGATACACGCTACGCGCAATTGACGTTCCCTACAGGCTGTGGCAGGGTGTGGTCATTCACAATGCATGGGTAATAGCCGTTGTTACGCCCAGTGTTGGGGCCAGAGGCTCGCGCCCAGCCTCGCGCACGCCCCTGCCAAATATCCAGTGGATATGTTCCTATTTCAAGCACTGGAAAGCCAAATTCTCTAACGGGAGCAAACGAGGGAAACACTCCCTGCGCATCTTGGCAGCATTGACACCTGCAAGCTGCCAATGGGGAGCCTGCAACAGCACTCGCGTCCATCAACCCAAATCCATTATCTCTTGGCCTTCCATTTTAGGGCTCAATCTTGAGGCTCTTCTACGTTTGTGTCCTGACTTAGCTGTTATAGAGTATATCTTTCAAACGGACCCACTACGTGCTCAGAACCATGAGTATCCCTCTGGTATCGTCTTGGGTGTGATTCAACAGGCTAAGGGGTGACTCGTGAGGTGGAGAGGCCGGTTGCTATTGATATCTAACGGGTCCATCTCTGTCACTCCCAACGACGTCTTAATCATGCGATGGTTCCCCTCTTATAATTAATTTGCCTAGCTGTGCTCTTCATTTCATTATGTCTTACCAGGCCGGTCCTAACCCTATCGACGAGCTCGTTCAATACAAGAAGGCTGTGCTCCGTGACGACAGGAGAGATACCCGGATCCGCGGAAGCATCGAAGCCACACTCGAGTTCTTCAAGACAAAGAGTTCTACTCCTCCTCTTCCTCCTCCTCCCTTCGCCAGCAGGTCTGCGTCTCCAACAAACTCCCCATTGGGCCTTTCCAACACTATGTCTTATCCTCAGATTTCTCGACCGATGGTGGTTCAATTACCTGGTGCATACAACAACGAGTACAACGACATGCAGAAGGACCCTGATGACTTCAAGGACTTCAAGGGCGAGAATATGGATATCGAGGCCAAGCCAGCCGGCAACCATCACGATGACCATCATGGTATATCTCCCGGGCCTCACACATTGAAGGAACGTCTAAAGCATTTCACATTTTCGTGGTACGCCTTCACCATGGCGACAGGTGGAACGGCTTTGACTCTTTCTGTTATTCCAAATCGCTTCTCCGGCCTCACTGGACTTGGTACCTTCATGTTCCTTATGAACATCTTCTTCTCCCTTGGCGTTACCTCTGCCATGATCGCTCGCTTCATGATCTACCCAGAAATCTTCACCAGCTGCTTCACGAATTTCCACGAAGGTGTCTTCAGCGCCACCTTTTGGCTCACATGTGCTACTATGATTACCAACACCGTCGCATACGGCATTCCTAACACCGGGCCATGGCTTATAGAAGCTCTTCGAATCGCATTCTGGGTTTACACCATCTGTGCTACACTTCACGCAACCATTTATTACCAGATTATCTTCGTCAACCAGCAACTCAAGATCACCAACGTACTTCCCGGTTGGGTCCTTCCTATGTTCCCTGCCATGCTGGTCGGAACTCTCGCCGGAGCCATCGCTAAGACACAACCCCCCGAGCACGCCCTCCCAATGCTCGTTGCTGGACTTTCATATCAAGGCTTCGGTTTCTTCATGGCACTTTTCATGTACCCTCTTTACTTCGGACGTCTCCTCACATCCGGTATTCCAGCCTACCTCTCTCGCCCAGCCATGTTCATCGCCGTCGGCCCACCGGCCTTCACATCTCTCGCTTTCATCAACATGGCTCAAGACGTGCAAGTCACTAAGATGTTCGACGGCTACACAAAGCTCCAGGGTGTTTCCAACCAAGCCCTCATCCCGGACTTTTTCTCCATTATGGCCCTCGTCATGGCTATCTTCCTCTGGGTGCTCGCCTTCTGGTTCTTCGTCATGGCCTTCATCGCTATGGTCGACGGTATCCCACACAACGACTTCCATCTCAACTGGTACGCAAAGGTCTTCCCTAACGTCGGCTTCACCATCGCAACCATCAAGATCGGCGAGAGGCTCGATAGTCCTGCCATCCAGCTTGTCGGAACCGGCATGGCGGCCGTGCTGTTCTTCTCGTGGTGCCTGGTCTTCTTTTGCCACATCAAGGCTTTCGTCGGTCATATGATCTGCTGGCCTGGACGCGACGAGGACGCCCATTAAACCACGTCAACGCCATCGACAACAGACGGGAGTGGGAACACGGGAACTGGGTTGGCATAGAATATGATGGCAAGGGACTGGTTCGGATCGGATCGGACCCTGGGCACACGGATTGGCTGGCATAGCGGGCGGGCGTTGGGAAGGGGGCCGGGCAACAACGTGGGGTCATCCTGTCGTTACCGAGAGATCAGAAACACCATACGTATGAGCGCAGGTACACTGTGAGTTCACGCACTTGTTTGCTTTGTTTTGTTTATAGATCAGGTGGTCTTGGAAACGAGCAGCGAGAGAGTATAGTTAGCCAGCCAGACAGACAGACTAGAGTCCCACAGACTACAGTTAGCTTACACAATAGACTGGATGGGATATAGAACTTAGACATGATACCCCTTAGACGTAGAAATTGGGAGACGGTATGTGTCAGTTGGCGGGGTTGTGTGCAGTAAACAGGATTCGACTGATTAATTGAGACTACACCTACTGAGGCTTTATAAGCCATCTAAACGATAGGTAGCCGTAGGCTCCAATATTAAAAGCTAGGCAGAAATGACACTTATGATAGATGAATCAATTATGTGATTCATCTTGTGACTCATACCAACCAACTGTATGGAGAAAAAAGTTTTTTTATTTTGATTTCTTCTTGTATGTAGATTGGCTGGCTAGCGCATATAGATAGAACTTAAAATATATTAATATATGGGAACTTGAAAATGTGTGGATTCCATTGTCTCCATCGCATTGTGAGTTCGTGGATAAGGATTATAGCTAACAAGAGTCAAGTAGGAACCCCTAGCTGAATGGGAGGTAGACAAAATCGTCGAAAGCAAGTAAGGACATGGAAAATCGCCGTTCCAAACAAACAAGAAACCGCCTGAGAAGATCAACCAAGAATTAGCTAGACTATCTCCAAAGGATAGATGATCGAGAATCTTCCGAGGCCGGGCAAAAACTACAGATATGGATACGAACAGATACTTTATTATCAACTTCATTCCAACCTTGATAGTTCCTACTCCGTGCCCTGAGGCTCCCCCTAGCAAATGCAGACAAGAAGGCAGCACCTGCTCCAAGTGATTTGGACAAAATGTGTGGCCACTAACCGAGTCAATTACCGGCTGGATCATCCCCGAAAACTTCTAAGATTCCTGCAGCTCATCAAATCTGAAGATGCCGGGTTTCAGTGCTCGTCCACTCCTTCCCACACGCCTCGGACGAGAAGTCAGCACCTTGGAATCGCCTTTGGGCCTGCGACCTGTAGCGCTGATCGGTATGTGGATAGTCAGTTAGCGTTTACGACCACCCGGGCAGAATACTTCCCTGGATTGCGCCATCTCATCATAAAATTATGCCCAGCTCCTCTCATAGCCTCCAGATTCCCTTGAGGGAGAAGAGCGAAGTCCTTCTTGAGGGCTGTGCAAACAGGGCGAGTTTCCCTTGTTACTACCCCGACGTCCCCAGAACCGGGAATTGGTCATGCATAGGTATTACTACCAGGTACTACTACTACCTCGACGTCCCCAGAGCCGGGAATTGGTTATGCATAGGTAATGGTACGAAAGGGTACCAGGTAGCACTAACCCGGAACCCCGCATTTCTAAGAAAGGGACCAGGTAAAGCAAAAGGGACAAGGGATAGTCGGAACTCAGCTTGGACAGAAAGATCGACCTGCGAATAGTGAAGGTTATTTGTCAAGGCTGTTCAGGTTCTATGATAAACAATGCCCAAGACAATAGTACACTTGTGGAACTCCTATAGTGTAAGAGAAACCCCAACCCTCTAAACACAATACACAGTATCCCAGATTTCGTCCCAACCCCCCCCAGCCAGCACAGTATGCGGCCCTCTCCATTCGTGTTTCCAACTCTTTTTTTTTCGTAAGGCTGAAGCTTGAAATACGGAGCCGTCGGGGTGCATCTATCTCCAAGAGTCTGCTCGTTTGCAATTTTGATCCTCTTGTTGAGCTCGTCGTCGCTTAGCTTGCCAGCTTCGGGACTTGTCGTTGCCCATGCTAGCAGCGGACTCGAACTTGGAGGTTTGTAGGGGAGAAAAGTGTGTTGCGTAGATCAAGGAGGATAATGCAAGACGACGACAACGGAGAGCATTCGAGGAAGTTGGTATTGAAGGAGAATCTCGATCAACGCCTTTGGCTGTGACGGAATTTGAGGTTGGTTGTGAAGTTGTAGATATGTCGGAGAAAAGTGAATTCGACTTGTCGCCAAACGCGTCATATGCGTCGAATCAACTCCGCAGATCTCCAGACTCCAGAGATAAGGTATTTGGGCCGCTTTGAATCGATATAAAATCTGCGACGCGAATCTGGAGTTGTGGTGGAGGTTGACAATTGTCTGTTGTTGTTGTTGAGGAAGAAAAGCGACGAGGCTGGAGCGAAAGCTCAGAATTGTGGGGTGCATACAGATGGGCGCTAGTGCAGCTAGCTCCCGCTTCTGGCGTGAATGCGTTCCCACAAATCGATCTATCAGGACCTGCATCGTTTCTGCTGCTCGGTAAACTCGATCCAAGAAGATCCCAGACCAAAAACTGGGATATACTTGGGATAGCTGCTGGATCTGCTTTCGAGCCCCCGTCGGAACGCCTCTGTCTTCTGAAATCTCGGGTCTGAGATATGGGATCCGGGTTCTCAGACTCCAACTACCCTGCTATTGACCCACAAGGCGCGTTCTGCGTCATTCAGTCAGCCCATTTCATGCATGAAGCATGCATTGACGCCCTTGGCAAGGTCTTGGGCCGATGAGCCCATTGACTTTCTTGGTTTGTCATCCTTGCTTCCGAAGACGTAATCTAATCCCAGAGCTGAATATAGTACGAAAGTACAGTATAGCGAACTTATGGGGAGCTGAATCTGGGGAGCTCTACATGGGGAGGTTAATATGGGGAGTTGTGCATGGTGAGTTGTGCATGGGGAGCCTGGGGAGGTTAATGTGGGGAGATTTGCACGGGGGAGGTTTACATGGGGAGCTGAATATGGGGAACTTGGAAACTAGTGAGTCAAGTTATGTCAATCTAGATACAAAGCGTATCGCGAGGAAACATGACATCTGAGCACGTGCGGGATCCACGTACAGTATCACCCCGTGACACCCCAGATACATGTAATCTGCCTAGATGGGTACGATTCCTCACTTCTGATGTAACGTCCGTCCCTGCGTCCAGGGACGCAGCCCTGTCACGAGACGAGTATATGCTTTAAGAGTCTCAAAAAATTTCTTGGCAAGTCTACGAAGTTGTTTTTAATATATCACTGTTCTTTAATCATTTCTACCCAAGCAGACTGATTAGCGAACAAATTGATTGTATTTCTCACGTGATGATGCATTGAGAAGCAATTGCAGCCTGAACTGTGCCAACACTATTGTTATGAGCAAAGGCACCGAAGTCAAGGTCCTGTTTGTCGCCGAAGAGCAAAGACATTTCAATCTTAGTAGCCCGGCCTGACTTGAGCGAAAGACTTTGAGAAAGGGGAGGAGGGATATAGAAATTTTATCTGGGATAGAAGCCGAAAAATTTCTATCACTCGTGAGTCCAGTAGAAATCTACCAGTCGTTCATTCATAGTTTACGCTCAAAGTATTATTTTGTTTCGGGACTGCAGGGGGAATTGTAACCCAGTAGAAATCATACCAATCTTTTGCTGGTAGAAATCCACTGGTAGAATTCTACTGGTAGAAATCTACAGGTCAACAAATGAGGTAGAATTCCCGAAACATGATCACCTGCAGGGGGGACTTTATGGGTACTGGCAGATCTATCAGTAGAAATCTGCTGGTATATTTCTCGTAGCGAGGGGGAAGAAGCCCCACTTTTATGGGGTATTGGCAAGTATTGGTAGAGATCTATCAGTAGAAGTCGACTGAAGCAGACTAGCTATGGCAAGTACCGGCAGAGATCTATCAGTAGAAATCGACTGAAGCGGAGCAACTAGTAGAAATCTACTAACAAGTCTCCAGGAGGAAAAGGAACAATGCTGTTCTGGTTCCCTCAATGCTGAGGTGGGCAAGCAAGACCACAACTCCTGTAATTCGGTTCCAGGCCGCCCTACCTGATGGAGGAAATCGCGTACCCAACTTCAACAGAGCCAATCAAGATGCATGGAAAAAGAACAGGATGATTTTTCTTTGAAACATGATTGGCTGTATATGCGCCCAGCAGAATGCTGTTTTCGACCTGACAAGGATCACTCACTCAGAAATTCGTTTGCCATCATCCACTGTCACTGCTGCATCAAACGCGCGCCTGCAACGCCAGTCAAAGGAGAGATCTCACACGAGAATTGGAGATTCCTTTCCATTCGCTTATCTGTTTTCGTTCTACCGTCCCCAATGCCTTTCAAAAATGCGCAAGTCGCAAACCCGTGTCGAGAACACACTGTCCATTTCACCGAAACCTGACTTTCAGTATTTTGGAAATGTTTATTCCAAGTGTTCTTTTGCAGATTCCCGGTGCTTGATATGTGAGCTTAGAATATTTAAAGTACCGTGTGCCTCACCCTCCTAATCTTCAAAAAACAATCTCCTTCATTATGGCTGTAAAAGCACCCAAAAGAAGAAGCGAAAGACTGAGCAGACGGAAGGCTACCTTGATCAACAAAGCCTACGAGCTAGCCGAGTTCTGCGATGTTGACGTAGCCCTCATCATCCGTAACCGTCAGACTGGTCGTTACTTCACGTACAATTCTGTCGATCTCGCGTCCTGGCCACCATCCAAAGAGCAAATCGCAAGTCACTGTCCCTACCATTAGATGTCGTGGGGGCGTAACTAACAGGGAGTTAGCAACTGTCATACCCGGTACCAGTGATTTTGCTTCCGCACGATCTAGAAACGAGGCGTAGGAATCCCAAACCTCTTTCTACATCGGAGCAGGTGGAGCAGGTGGAGCAGGTGGAGCAAAGGATCAGGCTAGAGAACGGGCTATTAGACAGAGATTAAGGGACACTTTCGGTGCAATCCAAGTAATTTGTGCAATCCAGGTCGGGTGTGCAATCCAGGTCGGGTGTGCAATCCAGATCGGGTGTGCAATCCAGATCGGGTGTGCAATCCAAGTAGTTTGTGCAGTCCAGGTCGGGTGTGCAATCCAAGTCGAGTGTGCAATCCAGGTGCGGGTGACCCAAACAGATCATCTCCCAAGATAATCCCTTGGTCCACTTCGTTAGGCCTCTAGCCCTCCATCAAGATCGTGCCTGGGTTCATCTCAATCCTGTGGGGGCTGCCATCTTCAAGATCTACATTCTCGCAAACTGACGTCCTGAACACTTCATGTATCTGCTTCGCTCCTTGGATGTACGGCTGAGCGAACTGCCGCTGACTTTGGAGCTGAACCGCAGGAAGTGCTCACATCGGCGCGGTAAATGTGGATATTCGCCAACCTCGAAGCCGATATAGGATTCCTCCGAATCGGTGTTCACACGCACAACGCTGCCGCCGTCACCATGTTCTGCGCTGTCCCGCGGCCCGTATGTGTCAAGCACCTCACGCAGGAAGAGCTCGTACTGCTCCTGGTTTGCCGCCGTGCGCTTCAGAGGGGGGTAGAAATCAAAGCCGCAGTCGAAACCTATGTCGCGTGGCTTAGTCGTACTTTCGAGCGGTTGGAGAGAGCTTTTGTTACTGCGTGTTCGGGTAAGTGTGGGGTTCAAAGAGGAAGTAGCAAATCAGGGCTCCGTCACTTTGGTGTTGTCCTTCCGGTGTGGATTTGATTTGATTTGATTTGACTTATTCCTATTGGCTGTTCAGGGCCTGGCCCTATGTAGCCCCACTCCTAGCTGCCCTGAGCTAAATACGTAATCACGTCACGGGATCAGAATCATCCTACAGCCCACACATTTGCCAATCCGCTATCCTCTTTCCTCTGTAGCCTCTTCATATCCCAAACCGTTGGGAATTCTGCATGAGTGTTGCCGATTGCGACTGTGAGCCTAGTCTTCCTGTGTTTAAAGCAAACTGGATCACCGCTCTAACCACTGCTAAGTTGGGTTTCCATTTCTCGATCGGTCCGTCTGGGTTTGATCCATCGGGATTTTGGTAAGAAGACCTCCCTCCTAGCATATATGACAAGTTGCCATACCGCTCTCCTTCCTTAATCATGTCACCCCGGAGATGCTGGTAGCGTTGGCAATGGAAGAGAAAATGTCGCGTGTCTTCCTTTCCTTGGCCACATTCGCATTGGTCAGTCTCCTCCGCTCTGATTCCTTTACTCACAGACGCGTTTAATAGGCTGCCCAGCTATTTCTGGAGGCGCTATTCCCGGCCTGTTGCTCTCACGACCACAACGACCCCAAAGCCCCAGTCTGGATAAGGTTGCAAATTCTGCGGCTACGAAAGCTAATTTTTGGGCGTACCAGCCCCACCTACACCAGGAAACATCATACCCCATTAAAACCTGACCACAGCATTAGGAAATACACGCCCAGGACTGCTGTTCCCAGCCCTTCTATGAGAGGAGCGGTGAGAAAGAGTAATTTCTTGTCCCATTCCACAATTATGGCCTACTATCGATGGTCGTGTTTGTTCGCTTTCCCCATTCGCTCTCACCTACCTAAGCGCCCTATCTTGTACTCCCACACCAGTTGGTACTCTCTCTTGCAACGAATCAGCGAACAATCTCATATCTCGAATCAAAGAACTTCGAAACAAATCTTCACATGCGAACCATAATGGCTCTCCGTTGACCCTCTTATATGCCCCTTGGCCCCTCAAAGTACTACTCTCTAACAACGTCCGCAACACAATTTGTCTTTCTCTGAATATATTCCTACGACTCTACTTCCTCTAAAATTGTGATCTCACCATGGCCGCTATTCCAGGATTACACTCGATGGCCAGCCTTCGGTCAGCTGAACAGATCCAGCTCCTCGATTTGGTTGATTCCCTCCGCGCGGAAGGATTGAGTGAATTTACCGCCCTACCTCAGTTGATTGTCTGTGGAGATCAATCAAGCGGTAAAAGTTCCCTCCTCGAGGCGATTTCCGGAGTTCCGTTCCCCCGGAAGGACAATCTCTGCACACGGTTTGCAACGGAAGTTATCTTGCGTAGGGCATCCGTCTCGGAAATCAGAGTTTCTTTGGTTGGTCTTTCAATTTTCCTAGCTGTTTGATACTGAGGTGATATAGGTACCAGGGAAAGGTCGATCGTCAGTCGATCAGGATCGGCTCTGGCAGTTTCGATACGAAGTCACCTCCCTCGAAGACTTCAATACCCTCTTTGAGCAAGCCAAAGATGCTATGGGACTTTTATCCATCGGGGGGAACGCATTCACTGAAGACATTCTTCGAGTTGAGATCTCAGGGCCAACACAACCACAACTTACTATCGTCGACCTCCCCGGTTTAATTCACTCGCACAACAAACACCAAACCGAACATGACGTTGAGCTTGTTACGAATCTCGTGGCCAAATACATGGCGAACCCAAGGAGTATCATCCTCGCTGTGGTGTCCGCTAAGAACGACTTCCCGAATCAGATTGTAAGGAATTGAGCTGAGCATTCATGGACGCAGCAGCTTATACTAGTTAGGTACTCAAACGGGCTCGAGAAGTAGATCCTCAAGGACTGCGGACCCTCGGTGTGATTACGAAGCCAGATCAGCTCGTACGCGGCAGTGATGGCGAGAAGATTTTCTTGAGCCTTGCGAGGAATGAGCAAGTCGAGTTCAATCTTGGCTGGCATGTTGTCAGAAACCTCGACTCTGGAGACAAGGACCAGGACAGAGATGTTGTCGAGACCCAGTTCTTGGCCGAGAGTAATTTCCGGTCCCTCCCCGCTACCCATCTTGGGATTGCACACTTACGCCAGCGGTTGAGCATCGTACTCTTCGAACAGATCAAGGCTGAGCTTCCACGGCTGATCGAGGACATCGACACGAACATTACGATCTGTCGGCATGGCTTGGACAAATTAGGTCCTGCCCGTGCAGGTCTGGATGAGCAGAAAAACTTTCTAGTCGATTTGAGCGATAATTTCCAGTCGCTTTGTGATGCTGCCACCAAAGGTGACTACGAGCACCCATTCTTTGCGAAGCAGTCCCAGTTCGACCGGCGCCTCGCGGCAATGATTGCGAACAGAGGAGTCGAATTTGAAGAAGAGATTCGAATGGACGGAGCCCAGTGGAAGATCGTCGAAGGTGCAAGCAAGAGGACAAGTCACCGTACTCGCACAGAGGCTGTGGAAGAAGTGTGCGAACTATTGAAGAAGAGTCGCGGTCGTGAGGTGGGAAGCCCCTGGATTGTCGATGTAGTTACTAACTGCCACTAGCTGCCAGGTCTCCCCAATCCGCTTCTTGTCGGCGAACTCTTCCGCGAATATAGCCAGCCTTGGGAAGGGTTGGCACGCCGATACATCGAAGATGTGTGGAATATAACGAAGAGTTTCGTAGAGCAGGCACTGCAATACTTGACAGACGCTACAGTCAGTGATGCTCTACTGCGGTACTTGCTTGATCCCCTTATGGACCAGAGGTTGGTTTTGGCAAACACCAAACTTGAAGAGCTCATGGCAGTCCACAAAGAACATCCGGAAACTAGAAACCACTACTTTACAGACAGATACAATACCCTCCAACGCAACCAAACCGAGGCCAAGACCACCCACATTCTTCAAGAGGCATTTGTGCGGCGTCCCTCAATGACTGCAGGGGATATTCCACGCCTCGTCGCAATGCTGCGTCAAGATACGGAGGCTGATATGGATCTCATTGCGGCCGAATCGACTTTCAATGCAATGGAGGCGTTCTACGAGGTACATCAATGCTTCATGTACCCTTCCTCATTTATCTAATCGTCTTCAAAATAGGTCGCAATGAAGTTGTTTGTCGACAATGTGCCAAACCTGGTTGTCCGCGCGATTATTGCTTCACGCCTTCCATCCATGTTCTGTCCCAAGTCAGTCTTTGCGATGGACCCCGAACTCGTGAAGGATATCGCATCGGAGACAGAAGACAAGAGATTGCGGCGACAAGAAATCAACGATAAGCTCAAAGCCTTGGAAGCTGGAAACAACCTTTGCAAGCAGTATGCCTTACGTGTGACTTCTGGTTAGTCCGTCTCAGCCTCGACTGAGCCTGCCGCTAATAAATGTAGTGTTACCAATCCTCAAGCGAGCAAGATCTTTTGATTCGTTGACCTCGACCTCGTCGATCGTTAGTGTCAAAGAAGAGGAGGAAACTCCGGCTGGCGAAGAGTCCGACTGACGCAAATACTTGACCCTTCCGCTAACAGCAAGTGGATCGTCATATACCAGAAAGTGCTATCCTTGAGACCTGTTCCCATTTGCGGTGACTACTATATAGACTGTAATTCCATCACTGTCAAATTCAAGGCAGTCCAAACTTCAGGCCTTGAGACAATTTAGTAGAAACTTAATCAAAATAAAATTATCATATACATGGACTGAATAAATGTCGAAATCAGAACTTCAGGAGATCATGTGGAGCGACCGTCCATAAATCTTGGTAGATATTGGTATAGCAACATGTCTGGCTCGTCCCTTGTAGAGTTATGGTCCAGGGTCAGTCGTCTAGGATTGAATCTGTGGGACAAGCCTTCAAGAACTCGGTGTTCCGATCGATGAGATCCCACAACTTTCGGTCGTTCTCCCTTACAGGGCGAAATGTTAGAAGTAGTTTATCATGGATCTGTTGCGATGTGTCATCTCCTGGGTATCCAGTTGACCGAGTGTGCCTGCAGAAGAGCTTATTGCGGACGTCGAACCGACCGTCATAAGAGAAGTCTCCAAAAGCTAAAACCTCCAGCGTGGGAAGACCATGAGGTCCAAAGGCCCAATTGGTAAATTCCCGAAGCTCAGTCGGCAGGCATTGTATCTCAGCAGTATCGAAGGAATCCAAAGAAGCTGTGGAATGAGTGGAGTTCGGAGGCTTTCCACTGTTTGATGTGCTTTCGTTGAATGAACCGTCGCTACCAGTCATGTCTGGATCAAGGTCAATTCCCAGTTCCTCATCGGTAGAACTGTCTACGTCAGAATCTGGATCGAGATCAATTCCCAGTCCCTCATCGGTAGAACTGTCTTCGTCAGAATCTAAATCCCAGAATACAATTCCTCTCAATCTCCTCTTATGGCCCTCCATATCGACACCGGATTTCCTTATATGCAGGATCTTCAACGTTGGACTGGTGATGAACGGTGCTAAGATTGACTTCTTCAAGAATATCAAAATTGCCTGTCAGCCTGTTCCAAAGAGACAATCGACTAGAGCTTAGCCAAAATATTAAATATCATACCAGATGTTGAGGCACACATCCTAAGCCAATAGACTCCAGGTTCAGCGCCGCAAAGGGATGGCGCGACTCGGATCGATCCAACTCAGCTCTGTCTTCCGGCAAAAGTGATAGATCTAGAAGGTCTCTCTCTTCTTCGAAGTGAGGAGAATTATCATGGAGGTCCACCGACCTTTGATGGCAGACGAATCTGGTAAGGGTTGACTTATGATGGATTATGCTACGCCAAAGCTCCAAGGTATCAACTGGTCCCGGGAGACTGACAAATAGATCCTTGAGACCCTGGAATGCCCCTAAAAAACTCGAAAGGGTAGCACACATATCAATGTCATGGTCCGATGGGCCCCAAACAACTTCCAGTGACGAGAGTCTGATCGTTTGGCCAGAGCCAATAACCTCAGTCAGAAACTCCTCTGACCCAGAACAGTGGTGTAATGTCAAAGACGACAACTCGTGGAAATTGAAAGCATATGCAATCCCCTTTTGCGCATTCTCAAGGGAGATGCCACTCAGAGATAGGGTTTCCAAGGCCGGAAACATTATCTCACATTGATCGGCTGACAACTTCAAAACTTGGCTTGCAAAGAAATTTTGGGAGTCATCAGAGTCAAAGGAATCTTCCTCTGACCAGTTGACAAAATCCAGTCGAAGTTCCCTGAGACGTTCCGAATTGTTCTTCAGAGCGCGACTGAGAGTATCAAATTCTTCGGTCGACTTTAAACCAGTCCATGAGATGTGTCGAAGGGAGCGGAATGCTGAAAGGTCTATGGTATTTTTGCCGTCGGTATTGATGGGGCAAGCGCCTCCCGTTATAAGGGATATAGATTCGATAGAAGTCTGCTTGTTCGTGATGTAGCCTCGCTCGCCAAGAATCTCGAGTGGGACACAAGTGCCCATGTCCCAGCTGTCGACTTCCAGTTAGCTATGCTGCTTCGTTGTGTTAAAATAATGTATGGGAGGCTCGATGCAGACCTGAATTTCCGGAGACTCTCCTCTCTCAGTTGCTCGAATAGTGGCATTAGTGACGTTGTGAGCTTCTCCAGTCTCGGCCGTCTTTCGGATTCGGGCATTCCCACATAAAATCCCATATCCTTGTAGTGAAGGCATCGCTCTTTCAAAACGTGGTGGAAACTTGATTGTACTTCGACGGTCCTCACATGGTCGAGGGGACTTGTCGGCTTAGAGCGGGTTCGTAAGAAAGGTTCAACCTCGACCCTCTCGAGATGCCAGTCGTCTTCAGCTCGGATGACAATAATCTCGTATAGTTTCCGGATGGCAGCGTCATAGAGTGTCTTCGAAACTTCGCACAGTTGCTTCAGATCAGTTCTACATGGAATCTGCGCCCGTCAGAAAGAGGAACACGCTTTACTCCAGAGCTCATACCTGCTCAATGATCATCAATAGGATGTCCCTGGGTAGTTTTTGCAGCATGTTGTCCGCGGGAATGATATATAGATGATTGGGCGAAAGTTGCGAAGTAATGAAGTGTGGAAAGCTCCATGACAGACCACCTCGTTTTGCTCACTAGCCCCGACAGGGGGCCGTGGAAGAGTCTGACTAAGGTTCTTAGCCAAGGTTCTTATCATTTTGATGCTTCCCTCCGTACCGCCGACTGTTTGAAAGCGCTTTGCGACGTCCGAAAAGAGATGTAAAACCAAGGGGGAAAGGTTTCGATGTCGCCGCGGACCAGCTTCACGTTTCCAGTACCGCGGGTGCAGAGGCCACCGATTCTGGTTGAATTTGAGAGGTGGGAGGTGCTGTTGCTGATGGTTCAAAGATATGGTTTGGATGCCGCCATGATGTCCCCTCTAGCATGGCTTCTTTACTATAATCACAACCACGGCTTTGCTAACAATGTCTCTATACTTATCAAGCATTTAACTACGTCAATAAGCTAAGGAATGCCAGTTCGATATGCCTTCACCTTCGCCTACTTCTGCGGTTGCTATCAAACAATGCGGAGCCTCCTTATTCTCAACCACTTCTATCAAACCTTCTTGCACGAAAAACCTCACGAATACCACGGTACTCGCGGCCCGAAAACTACCCCCCCTATACTCGGCCAGGTAGCCGGGAGAAGCGAGCGGAGGTATGACAGGATGGTGGGGGAGGGTGATGAGCTAGACAATTGGGATTATGCCAACATCAGGTGGATCAATTTGGGGAAGTTATGGATAACAGACTCTGATGTGCTCGAGCGCGGGTCAAGTGAAGGTGATATCCTTTGGAGTCACTCTCTTTCCGCTGCTCGACCATGATGAGTATTCTGTCCATTCTTGGACCGTCAGCAGCTCCAGGGCTCTGCGGAATGAATCTGTTGTTACTTGTCATAGCAAGGGAGAGAATTTGGAAAGATAACAACTGGTTGAATTCGATTACTGTATGCAAACGTTTTGCGTTCAAGGTATAAAGATTTATTAAACATTACCCCCAAAAGAGACAAGACCCCATACAATGTGTCGAGCAGGTGGCTAGAGATGCTCTCTGAGTTGTTTCGAGATGGTATCCCAATCATCATGACTGCTCAGTTGATGGTTTCTGACCAGGCTCGTTGCAACTGGTTCTAATATCCGGCACATGCTGACAATGTTCGGATGCGTTTCGTGAATGTGCTTGAGGAGTGATTTAAGGTATGCATCCGACTGTCTACAGAACCAAATTGGAGGTTGAGAATGTCTAACATATTCTACGGTCACGGACCAAATTCCTAACCAGTGTTCTGGTATCTACTGTACTACAGAGTACAGTACTGTACGAGAGATCCTGATAAGATTGAAATGTGGATCTGGGAAGCTCGTTGAAGTAGCGCGCAAGTGTATGCGCCCCACCATTCTGGACTTTCGCTGCAGCCTCGTCCCTTTTCTTCCTCAACAACAAACAATTGTCAGCCTCCACCACAACTCCAGACTTGCGTCGCAGATTCTGTATCGATTCAAAAGGACTCAAATACCTCAGTTCTGGAGTTTGGAAATCTGCGGAGTGGATTCGACGGCTCTGACGCGTTTGGCGCCAAGTCGAGTTCACTTCTCCACAACTCTCCTTCATAATCAACCTGCAGATGACCTAGTCCCGTTGTTTGAACAAAAGATAAATGATAAAATACGCTTCTACTTTGTCTCTCCTCCTAGTCTAAAAATATCAAAACATGGAATATTATTACTTTGGATAGTGAATTGTTCAGTGTCCCACGGTGGGTTTGCCGCAAGCCTCATTGATCAGCAGCAGGGTTAACAGAGGATTGCGGCCCGTGCCGTTCCCAGATTTAGAACATGGTACCGCATGTGATAACAGCAAAAATTCCTGCTCTCAAGGTCGGAAATCTTGTCGTGATAGATTTACCGGAAGCGGATATGACCTTTGCTGTTCTCTTCTTAGCGTTACGTATGTATTTCGTCTCAACACTTACGATCTGTTCCCATGATGGAGGGAATGACTGTCGGTCAGTTGATCTGTACGTAAACCAACGCCCAGACTGGTAAATAAAGATTGCAATATCAGCGCCACTCAGCTCTCCATATTCATAAGCCTTTTTAAGTAGAGTTCGTTTCCGTCTTCGAGAGTTCTCTCCCTTACGATTTCGTCTCGGAGACATAGTTGTTTGAAGAAAGCGAAGTATTTGGGAGAGAGGGCGTCTTATATAGTTTTTAGAAGCTACAGTTCGTATGGGAGGTACATGTTTGTGGCCGAGAGACTCTCAGGCTCTGGTTAGGACCTTCTCTCGGACCCAAAGTATTGTTCCTCCATTGAAGGTAGCTGTGCTGTGGTCGCCGTGCTGGTATGGCAACCATGAGAATTTGAAATTTCGCATGCCCAAATCTTCCGTGCACGCATATTTTCCATGTATGGGTGGCTCCCCACCTCCCGTTCACCATCATATCGTACCTTCTCTCGGCTACCTGGCCGAATACAGGGCGCGTGGTTTTCGGGTAGCGTGGTGTTCGTGATATATTTCGTGGAGAAAGGTTTGAAGGAGTTCGCATCGTTGATGGCAGGCGCAGGGGGAAGGCATGTCGGGTTGGTATCCCCTAGGTCGTTTAGATAGCTGGGTGTTTGACGAGTATAGAGGCAGTTAGCAAAGCCGTGGCTGTGAATGTGGTGAAGGTGCCATGCTTGGGGAACAATTCAAGTTGGGTTGGATCCTTGGAGTTGTCTGGTGAAACTCGAAGCCGGACGCCTGACCACTTCATCAAGCGTTATACCTGCAATCCTCTGCTTCGGGCGAAGTTAATTCTGCGAACGCAATTTGTGTTTTGGAACGAGTACTTACCTGTAAGTATGTTCTCCTTTGCTGGCTTGCCTCGTCATGGCATGGTTATCTGTCGTGGCAAGGGACTTACCTTTCTAACCCAAAAGGCTTTAGTCAGAAATCAAAGCCACATCGGCGTCATCACACCATGAACCATTTCTAGACTCTTCAGCGCCCTTGTAAAACAAACAGGAATGCGAATGCGCAGCGCCAAAATCAATCAAGAATTGAAGGGATAGGAAGACAATGATAATATCATGTCTAGAAGGAGAAGGCGTCTAAAAGTGAAATTCAAAAAGGTGAGCGAATACAGAAGAGAATTTGTAGAAGCATATAACGTCCAGAAGAAATTATCCAGAATAACGAGGTATCTTGAAGTCGCAGTATTCTTGAGATTTTCTTCCGGAAGCCAGTTTCTTCTAGAAGATTTCTTCTGGACGCGCAATGCGTCTCGACTTAACCAGCTTCCCGCAGACTATGCCAAGAAGATAGGTTCTTCTTGAAGGGCCGCTTGAGAAGACCCCGGTTTTCAGACAACCGTGCTGCCAGCCCGCATCGTTGAGAATCTGTCAGCAAAACCGAATAGGATAAGGTGCACGCCGTTAAGCCGTTAAGCCTAGGTCTTGCAGCCCTTGGTGAATGGATCTGTTGGGGTGATGCCTCTTTGCTATCTTCAGTTACACATAACTTATGTCGTGAAAGGACGCAGAAACCTGATTGAAATTCTCGTCGTGCAAAAAACAATAGAAAAGGCTGCAAGGACACAAGCGCTAGGGCGGTTGGGGTACCAACCCGTAATGGTGGTTGGCCCCCCTGGGGCAGCTCGGGATGTGCGCCAGCGCAGTTGGGACGGCACGCTTTAGAGGTTAGCGCGAGTGGGTCAGCCCTATCTTCTGGTTGGCCTACTGTATGGGATGGCCCGTTCGCGCTAACCTCTAAAGCGTGCCGTCCCAACTGCGCTGGCGCACATCCCGAGCTGCCCCAGGGGGGCCAACCACCATTACGGGCTGACACATACTTAACGCGATACAGGTTGGCATGGAAATCCTGGCCACAGGGAGACTTGGGTTGTACCGAGGCGACGCATGCCTTCACCTCTATTACGGACGTCATCTATCAGCGCTTGATATAACCGGGTTTCGGGACAAAGCGGCACAATATAAGGAGAGCACCTTAGATCGCCCGTGGGTTCTTCCCCCACAAGACAAACCAGTTCCCTTGTCATTTGAGGATGACCTGCTTCGTGCTCTCACCAACCCAACCGATGCAGAACTTGTTACTGCCAATTCGAATGCGCGTCCCGGAAGAGACTGGAAGTGTCCCAATGCTCAGTGCCTTATGTTCAACCACAGTTTTAGCAAGGCATGTGTACGGTGTAAGCATCCACGAATCCCACTACCCCCTCTCTTGCGTTGCAGGTGTCAGATCTGTGCGAGACTCCAACATCTCTATTATTCTTAGCTTTAAGATGCCTAAGTTACTCCAACATCTATGCCGCCATTTTGTCTCACCTGAAGTTCATCGACCTCTGCTCTGTCATTACTTCCACGAAAGCCGCGCTCCGTATGTAAGATCGTAGAACGGCAGGTCAGTTTGATAAGTTAGAATTGGAATATTGGAAAATTGCTCTCTGTTGATAAAATGATTATTTTTATTGGGGTGACAGGTCGCGTTCGGTCGGCGGGGATTTTCGCTACGTAGGGACGTCTCTTATATCCACTGCCGCGGCCGCCCGCCCGAAGACATCGAGAAAGGGAACAGCTGGTGCACAACTAGAAGACCAAAGAGACGATATTTGTCAGTCTATCCCCGTCTTATTAATGTCAAATTTCGGATGTCAAACCCAGCTAATAAAAAGCAGAATACCAGATCAAATGCCTGTAGGGTGAAACGTCAGAAAACGACTTGACTCTCAAGACGAACACATCTACGACTAATTCTTGCCGAAAATGACGAATACAAAGAGCGGGGAGAACCATATAGGTTCTTATCTACAGCTGCCATCTATGTCGGGGGCGCATTGCCTTTCCTGCAGCAGAAAATATCAGGTCTAGGAAGAAGACTTTATCTACTGATAATATATCCCTGATTTTGGTTTTCTTCTTGGAAGATTCCTGATCATCTATCCATTTGCAAATAGTCCAGCTACATTCCTGGTTATTCTTTTTCGGCAATTGCCTTTTTTTTCGGTTTTTTGGAACGGCGCTTCTCAATGTCTTCCGGCAGCAAATTCATCGGGAGTGGATAGGCAATTTGCTAAATGAGTATTAGCACTGCCGTGTATCTCAAGCAAGCAATTGCTCTACTTACGATCTCTGCGAAAGATGGCTGCCGTGATGCATAGCCCCTGGACCTATACGTAGTATATCGGCCATACTTGCAGATGATCAGAGCTACGTCGATACCATCGAATTCCCCTAATTCAAAAGCTTTCTTAACCAATGTTTCCTTCCTCCTGTTGATCCCCTCATTCTTTTTCTTTCTTCTTTTCCCCTCGTCGTTTAGTTTGACGTTCGTAGTGTCCATAAGAGCCCAGAGGTTTTGATAAATATCGAATAATATGTTCGGCCAAGTTCAATTGGCTTTGAGCATTGACCTCGAGGTATTTCAGAGCCAAGTGTTGTTCTCGGTCGTGTATTGATAAAAGTCGTCAGCTCTGAAGGTTGTCTTCATTCATATTGGTGGCCACGATTCTGAGCTTATAGTCTGATTGCACATGGGGGAGCCTGAATCGGTCCTCTTCAAGCCAAAGTAATGGTCGCCATGTTAGGTGCTCTATAATTAGCAAAATTGATTTTTGGGATTCAACTACATGGATCTCGTTTCCTGAAATCCAAAATCATATAACTCCGTTACAGTTACTCAGCGCCGCCAAGTCTGTACTTCAGCGTAGAAACTGCTTTTTGTGTGAGTAGCCACTTCTTCGCAATCTACCTTTTTTCTAGCATTAGCTCTGTCATGGAGAGCACTACCAGAGCATCGGTACTCACTGTTGAACAATGCCAATGTCTTCTTCAAGTGTGGAACAATATAACGAACGCTCTTGTCTTTACTGGGCAGGCTACAGAATTGTCCCAGGCCCTGCTGCACGGCGCTCGCAGCGTGTTGAACTATGATCAGGCCACCGTCAATTCCGCACGGAACCGTCTAGCCGAAGTTTTTGCGGGTGCATCAGTCGCTGAGATCGGACAACTCCAATTGAGCCGTCTCATCGCTGAGATCTCTGCGGCCCTTCCAAGATCTGCCACTAACAACCAACAGAATATCGACACTGGTCATCCAAATGGCGACCAAGGCTGGAGACCCGACCCGTCCGCTGGCACAGATGGGTCACAGACCGCTAGTGTTTGTCCTTCGAATTTGCTAGCAAGGAGCGACCGACTTGTACACGAGTGCGATACTGTTGACCGCGAGGGAGATACAGTAATGGAACAGCAGGATACCCCTCTCTGCAAGCTCTGCACCTGCGAGACGTGTATAAAGCGTCGTGACCGTGCCAAGCAACAGGGAAAGAAGCAGAACTCCCTCTATACAGTTGCGAATGCCTTCCCTCGACAAGATCTTCTTGATATCCTTGATAAGTATTGGCCGACTCTGCAGGTCCATGGTCTCTACCCAGACCGGTCGTGCGAGCGTTTTCCGTGGACTGTAGAGATCAACAGTCCAGCCTATGCTCAGCGACGCCAATATCATCTGATCCTCCGGCACCTGGAAACTGAAGACGAGCTCCATCCATGGCGCCGGTTTGTGGCCGAGTACAAAACCCTCGAGGGCTACAATGAGTTTCATCGTGAAGGAACTAGACAAAAGTTCAACGGTATGCAATCTCGTGAGAGTGGTGAGAATGACAACAACAGGGCCAATAAAGAATACGTGAAACACATGTTTCCAGACCACTCTCCGGAGATATTTTCGGAGGCCAAGGCGGCCCTGAAGTACGATCTTCAGTTCGCACGGAGATGGGCGATCTTGATAAATGGCTTTGTTAAGAGAGACGGCTCTAAGATACCCGGCTTGGGTGTAGGGATTTTCTTGGTCCATGGGCCAGAAATCAAGAAGAAGATGTCGGAGATCTCTTCCGAGTCTGATTTGTGATCGCATTGCTAAGATTTAGATCCAGTTACTCGACCACCGGCTTTGGTCATCCATACTTGAAGTCTCTCCTCGAACATATCCAGGAAGTGCATCCGAACATCGTTAGTATGTGCCGGATATTGGAGCCGGCGGCCGAGAGGCTGATCAAAACCCATCGGCTTAGCAGAGATGATAACTGGGATGCTATCTCGGAAGAGTTGAATGACGTCACACTACCGAAAAATCATGTTCGCAGGCCCACTTAAACACGTGAATGCGGTTGCCGTGAGACAATGAGAGGGTTCCTAATACTGATAGAATTCTGGCTCCTGCATTTGTACCTTTCGTTAAAGTCTTGAAATTAATTAATGGCTTGAAAGTTTGAAAGTTCACAGTGGGTGGCAAATTGTTTTAATTATATAGATTTGAACAAATCATAACACATGCCACTTCCATTCTCGTAAACCCTATTCAAAATTATCCAAGTGCGGCAAGACAACTTCACTCTCAATATTCAATTATAACTTGTGTTAAATATTCCCCGATCGACCTTGATATTATCATGAGAGCAATGCGTCCCGTGCTTTTGCAACGATATCTGTCCACCAAACTTCACCAGCAACTCTCCCCTCCTTAGCTACGTCAACGAAGACGCGAACATGTTCAAGGGAGGTACGCCAGACCGCGGCTACGGCAGCTAGTGCGTCGCATTAGGTTGCTCTTCGTGCTTTTGAAAAAGTCAAACCTCAAGAGGTATAAGGCACTAGGAAGATTTACTTACGCGACCCGCACCAGAAGTAGAGCTCGTATTATGGGTAGGTGCAGCATCTGAAGCCGGTTTGGAGCCAAATAAAGTGTTCAAATTTGGAGGAGCGAGTGCAGCAGAAGAAAAGCCGCCAAACAGGCTCGACCTAAGCTCACTCGCTTGGCCAGAGCTTGTCTCACGTAAGCCTGAACTGGCAAAGAGAGATGTGCTAGTTGCTCCGGGTTTTGATGCAGATATTGCAGCTGTCGAGTTTGGTGTGTATAAAGTAGACCCAGTCGGTGATGGATGAGCGGTGCACAGTGGCACACAACCATTGCAATCGTGATCTGCGACGAGACCGCTGGAGGCAATGTCCAATAGTTGGAATAGGTCTGGACCATGGCTAGCGGAAACATGAGCGCGGCCTATAGCGGTCCAAGTTCGAAGGAATTCCTTCCGCTGTTTAGGAGTGTATGATAATTTCGAAATATGGCCTCGCATCGCGACGTAGTCTGGAATGGGAGATGAAAATGTTCAGTGACAGAAAGAAGCAGCTTGGCTTTTTTTCTGGTGAAATCATGAAGGGGGGCGGGGGCGACTGCTTATTTGCAAGGTTGGTCCCATTTCCTCTGTTTCGAATTTCGTTCCGTGTCTCCCAAATATGATTCAGGGTTATCAATTATGATCCATATACCACCACCAGTGACGGCTTTGGGCTTGCCAATGCCCACTAACCTTAGCGAGGCGATATCTTCAGTACCAGATCTCGAATTCCGATTCCAGATATCTGGAACCCAATTACCGACTACCCGGTTCAGCTTTCGGGACCCCTGCCGATGACCCTCGCTGTAAGTAAGAGGGTGCTGTGAGGGTGCTGTGAGGTCGCAACTGCCTGCGCGAATGAAGTGCTTGCGCGAATGAAACTGCGCGAATGAAGCTGAGCATAGTATTTTGCATAGTATTTTGCCTACGCGTAGTATTCTGCTTGTTGCGCATAATATTCTGCTTGCGCATAGTATTTTGCGCGTATTATTTGCTTGCGCGTATTATTTTGCTTGTGCGAAATATTCTGCTTGTTACACATGGTATTCTGCTTGCGCGTTCTCCTTGTTCCGCGTATTATTTTGCTTGCGCGAAATATTCTGCTTGTATTTTGCTTGCGCGTAGTATTCTGGTTGTTGCGCATAATATTTTGCTTGCGCGAATAAAACTACCAGCGCAGTTCAAGAGCAGAGACTTGGCTATATACACAAGATCACAAGTGGAATGCTTGGAGCAATTTGCAGAAGACTAGTTGAATGTCCAAATGTCCCAGTCACGAACAATACGATCCACCTGCTCGCAACGGCATATAATCTGCCACTCTCCCAACGGACCGATCACTATTCGCCCGAGAATAGCCTCCGTCGTACGTTGACTGCTTTGTAGACCTTGATAGAGCATATCGAGGCTCTTTACCAGGGACGCTCGTAGCGTTTTATCATTGACCATATCCGTATACTCTGTGCACCTGTGTTTCTTTCGTTTCTGTGGAGGTAGCCTCTTATCAGAGATGACGTTCAACTGATCTGATTCAACTCAGGTCCATGGTTCCTGTACGCAACACGTGAAACTCACCAGCACCTTCCTCAGTTTATCCGCTCAAGCCTCTCTTAAGACGGTTCGTCCCTGATCCTCTGTCGACGTCGCGCCAAACGCGTCAGAGGCGTCGAATTAACTCCGCAGATCTCCAAACTCCAGTAACAAGGTGTTTAGGTCTTTTGGAATCGTCATAGAATCTGCGACGCGAATCTGGAGTTGTGGTGGAGGTTGACAGTTGTTTGTTGTTGTTGTTATTGAGGACGGAAAGAGACGAGGCTGCAGCGAAAGCTTAGAATGGTGCATATACATGCGCGCTAGTGCAGCTAGCTCCCGCTTCTGGCTTGGATGCAGTCCCATAAACCGATCTATCGGGACCTGCATCGTTTCTGTAACTCGGTAAACTCGGTCTCCATATGTTACTCTTATCAGAAATGGATACCATTCAGTGATATGTCGTGGCGCTTGCAGCGCTTGCAGCCTCTTCTATTGTTTTTTACACGACGAGAATTTCAATCAGGTTTCTGTGTCCTTTCACGACGTAAGTTATGTGTAACTGAAGATAGCAAAGAGGCATCACCCCAACAGACCCATTCACCAATATCTCTCAGTTAACCATACCTTGAAATATCCTAGTCAATCACCCGTATGTTGCAAGCATGGTTTTCATTTGACGAAGCTTTCGCGGACTACATCACAAATAGAAGACATGTGAAATTGAAAGAAACAGTATGACATGGACAAAAGCTCAAACCTCCCTCAGACAAGTGTTGCAAGTTAGACGCGCCTCGCTGCTCTCTGTTCCTTCTGATAACGGCGAGCCCGAGACAATTTTGTACGATACTTCTGGATGTCCTTAATGATCCAATCGAGACTACCAATCGTTCTGCTCGTCGCATTCATCTCAGACAAGAGGTATTCATCCATAGAACGGCCCTGGTGATCAGTGTTCTCAGGCTCCCCATCATCGCGACTTTCAATCTGCTCAAT
>JGI24512J20087_1000327_pt1 | contig 29431 bp, 31 predicted proteins | sample LinPmetageLP35_FD_20087 | JGI IMG/M metagenome (IMG submission 20087) | reverse complement strand
CTGCAGCATGCAAGCATCGGCACCTTCTTAAAACACTACCTCAATGACATCAACGTTGACCTTCAGGGTGTATATCGAAGGCTGGACACCCAAAAGGACCTTATGCGGTTCGCATGCTCCATGAGCCGCTCGATCGATCCCCGCCGCCCACGGAAGCTGACACTGGAACAAACTGCGTCTGTGAACGACCTGCCATACATCTTGAAGTTGCGCGAACGAGTCAACAACCTGTCCAAGGCTCCTGTCGGGAGCCGTAAATATGACAGGCTCCAGAAGGCCACCAAGCGCCTGTTTAATGAGAAGCAGCGGAAGCGGAGAGAACTCCTCAAGGAGATTAAGGAACGGTACAAGTCAGAGCAGCCAGTGAAGGACAGCGAACGCCAGCTCTCAGGCATGGTGGTCGATGAGGACACGCGAGACGCCTTAGTCCAGGCAGACATGTCGCCAGAGCAGCTTGACTTGATAGACGCGATCCTCACCTTACCTGGGAACTCATTGGAACAGGAACTGCAACGAAGAATCGCGGCTATCAAAGCGGTTACGATGTACTGCGGCGTAGAAGAGGGGGCACCGTCTCGCCATGTTCGGCGTGGTCCTCCGGGCACTGTTGTCCACCCCCCCGTGCAAGCCGTCGAGCCAGACGTTGCACTCCGCAGGGCAATATCATCTATCAAAACCGACAAAAGGCCCAAAGTATGTTTTGTCTGTATTGGAACTCCACACCTGACAATGCGCGAGAGGGTCGCCGAGTACGCGACCCCAGGTTCCCTGAGTCGACACTTTGTGAGGAAGCATGTAAGCAAATTGGAAAATGGGCAGTTTGTCGATTGCATGGACTGTGATGTTCGGCTCAAGACCAGAAAAGACTTGCTGATCCACGCAGAGACATTTCACGGAACAATTTCACGAGTTCCGGCCGAGCGACTGTTTGTATAGATTGCCGTTTGTTTCTAGCTGCCATGACTTTGAAGGCAAGGACGAGACGTGAATCGTGCAAGACAGTTTGGCTACTTTCTTTCTTGTTTTGGTTTCATGAGGCGCGCAAATAGTGATCTCATTGTTCAATTTCAATATCGCGTGCTCTGCTGTGTGGGTTGAGGTATTCGTCCCATGATCATGGCCATCATGGCCTGGGTATTTCTTCAAGACATCACGGATGCCAATCCATAGGACGCTGTCAACCACTTGATTGAGTCCGCCAAGCTGGTGGAGGCTCTCTGTGGCTATCGCGAGGTCGCCTCATGCTATTGCCTTTGTGTTGGCCAGTTTCCCCGAGCTCTCGCTCGTGTCTTTCCCTCGTCTGTGATAGGACGTAGTGCCTGTTCTCTGTTAGAGCCGAATCGAGGAGCTACGAAGCACGGATGAGCACTTTCTGCCACGCAAAGGGGATGGTTCATGTCGAGCGCTTTCACCCAACCTGATAAGTCAAGGGCTTGTTCTTGAAGAGTTGCAGCACGTCAACAACGGGGTACAGACAGTGCACGGCGTCAGCCTATCCTCTGCATAGGTGAAGAATCACCCAAATTGTAAGTGTCAAGGGCTGATTCTCAAGGACGTGCAGGATTCCAACGGGCCATGTAACAGGCAGTGCATGGTGTTCGCCCTTGCAAGGTTTGTGCGTTCGTCAAAGTAGATTGCGTTCTCTTTTGTATATAGAACTCCTCTTGTTCATGCTTGCTATTAGAGAAGCCACTCTCGTAGGAGGATTTCATCGGTCGAGACATGGTGGGTGTTGGTGATGAATGAGGATGAGGATGTTGATATGATGGGACAGTGGTACAAGAAACCTATATCTGAAAAATGGGTGCGACGTCAATTCATCCTCTATAATACGCCAAGTTCAGCACATAACATCACTTGGTATTGGCGATATGTACAGAAATAGTTTGATAATCCAAATCCAAACCTCATTTCCCCAGGAACCAATCACCTCTACCATAAGTCATATCCGCTGAGGGAAACCATCGCTTCTATGATGTCAGCAGAGTAACCTGGGATGGAACTTCGCCAATGACAAACACGACGTTACTTACCCTGCAATCCTGCCATACTTGTCTCTCTATATTATTTCCATCTCCCTCGTTGACCAGAAAGACCTTTCCTGCACTTCATTAAGGACTACCCTAGGCTAGTCAGGGTTTTGCAAATTCAGCCCTTTGCCTCCAGAATCGAACCATCCAGGATGTCGGCGTCATTTGAAGAGTACGTATCAACAACTCAATTGAGTTCTCTCACTAACATATTCACCTAGGATACTACTTTCTCGTTTCTATACCTTCATTGTGGGTGCGGACGCGGTTCCTATCACAGTTCATGAGGCCACATTAGCAGACCAATCTCCTGGCTTGAAGGCTCTTATGCGAACTGAAATGTCGGAAGGTCTGGCTCGCGAAGCTAGGTGGGAGGACGTAAACAAGGAAACCTTCATGCGATTTGCCCAATTTGCATATATCGGAGACTATTCTATCCCGACCATGATCGTCAAACCGAGCGCTCCCACGGCAGACGAAAGGCTTCGCCCGCCCTCGCCCGAGTTTTTCATGCCGAGTGACGACTGGACAGCGAATAAGGCAGGCAAGAAGCATGCTCGAGCAGTACCTGTTACAAAGACAATACCTGTCTTCAAGGATCTGATTTACGCTCGCCCAATGCCTCAATTCAACTTCGAAGGCACCTATAATCTCAAGGTGGGCGACGGAATAGGCGAGAATATTGGCGAGATACTCCATATACATGCATCACTGTATGTGTTGGCGGAGAAATGGGGCGTCGATAGGCTGAAGAGACTGACCCTTTTCAAAATCCACAAGACTCTCAGCCTATTCAGTCTCGTGCCCTGAGACTCGAAGTTGTTGTGGACTTTGTGCGGTACGTATATTCGGATCAGAGAACTCCCGATTTGGAGAGTACGGTCGACGAGCTCAGGGAATTAGTCCGCCAATACATAGTTGCTAATGCGGAATTCACGTCGAGAAATGCTCCATTCTTAGCTCTTATTGAAGAAGGGGGAGCTCTCGCACGGGATTTGTGGAAGTATGTAGCACCGAGAATGAACAAATAGAACCGAGATTGAGAGAGCTTTGATTTATGGTATGGTAGCACGTTTGCCTCAGCATCACTGTTAAGCTTTTACTATTCTTAAAATAAATGGAACATCTGTGTTTGATTGTCCAAGCTCCCGGGCTGCGAAGCTACCAATGGCGATGTGGCTGCCAGTGGCGCAATTTCATTGAAGGACGCCACTGTCGTCGGTACTGGCTCCGCATTAGTGCGCTCGGCCCCACAATGTTTTGACAACCGTAATCCCCTCAGCGTTCACCAGGCGTTGTGAACTCTCAGAACGCCGACGACGACTACCTCCTCCACTACTGCAGCTTAGTAGCTACACGGCAAATACGCAGCCTGCGCCTCCTGCATATGCGCGACGACTTACAACTCGCACACAGCATGCGCGTTGTAGCCTCACCTTCTACCCTCGCCGATACGCTCGCCCAACATCTTCTCCATGGCTAGGATAGGGCACCGTCTCCTCGAATCGTATTGGAAAACGCAACTGCTGCAACGCTTCACGTTACTAGTCACGAAAGTGGTAACTCAGCAATACCTCAGCAAAGCTTTCGCACATCCTAGCGGCGCTATATTCTTTTTCAACTTCTGCATCAAATTTGGAGAGTCCATAACGCTCGCGGAGGCACATACGCTTCGATTCATCGCAGAGCATACCTCTATTCCCGTACCTAAAGTATACCATGCTTTCACACACCACGGCAAAACATATATACTTATGGAAAGGATTCGTGGTCAGACTATAGCAGAGAGATGGCTTACGCTGTCGAATATGTCGAAAGCATCAATCTTCAACCAGCTCAAGCAAATGATTGAGGAACTCCGGTCTATCCCCTCCAAGTCCAGTGTTGTCTCCAATTTACAGGGCGGTCCAATCTATGATTGTAGATTACCCCAAACATCATTGTGGGGACCTTTCAAGTCTGTCTACGACTTCCAATTGGCACTGAGGAATGGTATTACGGCCCACTCTCTTGAAGCACAAACCCACAGCTCACCTGGTCCTGCTGCTATTCCGGAACTCCAAGACCTTATTGCGTTCCATGATTCTGTATCACGACCACCAGTCCTTACGCATGGTGATTTGAGTAGCTTCAACGTACTGCTCCGCGATGACAAAGTAGTGGGTATCATTGATTGGGAAACCGCCGGGTGGTTGCCTTATTATTGGGAATACACAATGGCATGGCATGCGAATCCCCAGAACTTATTCTGGCAGAAAGAAGTCCACAAATTTTTGGATCCATACGAGGAAGAATTGAAGATGGAAAAACTGCGGCGTACGTACTTTGGGGAAATCTAGTTGTCTTTATTATTGCCTTTCAAGCAATCACTTCCTTCCCCTCTAGTGCATCCCATGTTGGTACTTTGCTCTGATCAAACTCCCCCTCCCCATCAAATCGATGATCGGCAGCCTTCTTTGCAACGTACCACATGGCAGTATCCTTCACATATGTCCAATCAGTATGACATTTCCCTAACGCCTTGCCGTCATGAGCAGCCCAGCTCAGTGCCTCTTCAACCCAAAACACGCAATTCCAGTCATCGTATCCTTGAAGCCCTGCACGTATGGGCGTTTTAGCAAAAGCCTCGTGGAGTCGCGCTTTATCAGCAACCTTGCCAATCATTATCCGGACAAGAATTGCAGATGTTGGCTGAAGAGATATCTGGCGGTCCTCGAATGCCCAAACATTCTTTACAAGTCCATCAACATTCTGCATTGTTTCTTTCGCATGGTATCGTCTTCCGCTTGCACTCGTTGATTCGTTCTTTGGGCCGATAATGAATGACCAATGATACCTAATGAAAATTAGCTGAAGGCCATGCCTAGGTTCGGGAGTTGGCACTTGTCCTCCCCGCCTGGCATTTTTGGGGCCCCGCTACGAGCGTAGAGGGCGAGGTACAATCGGTCTTTACTAGATGGCATCTCCGAAAGTTTCGTCCAAGGTATCTCGAAAATGTTTCGGAACGGGCAGCCTGCTGCACCTGCGAGTAAAAAATCGTCTTACTTGTCGTGTTTTGATGAATGAATTGAGATATGGGATGGCTATATGGGTTGGCTGCGGGCTTGCGGGGAAGGAAGCCTTCTCGGAAGTATCATGTGACATACGTGTTCTGCATTTGCTCTGCACGAAATCCCACACTTTCCCTCCCCATCTTCATCACCACCACCACCGAATTGAAGTGATGGGCGACTCTGCTAGATGACCTGTTTTGGTTCCGTCACTTTCTTCCTCTTCATACATTCCCGTGCGTCTTTCAGTGTAAGAAAGGCCCTGTGTTCAGCGGAGCATCCAGTCACCCGCGGATGCGCATCACCCCTATCGGAAAGTAATCAGTATCTTTCTCACCACACTGTAACTAAATGGCAGGTACTAGGACAAGAAGATCGTAGGCGCGTCAATGCGCCTACTAACGACAACGTAGTACTTGTTATTCTGGCGACGCTGTGATACCTGCTAGTTACTTTCCTGTAAAACTGCTAAAGGTCATGAACAAAGCCTCGGATGTGAAATAGAGTGTCAGCCCTCGCTTAGATTATCATTTTATCATCAGTGTTTCCTTCAGCCAGTTCCCCCTCTTTACCTCCATAAACACAGCGTTAGGAGGCACCCGCAAATTGCGCGGCTTCTTACGCAGACCGAGCCGCTCAGGAACCGGAGTTTCCATCTTCTTCATTTTGGCAATAAGCTCAGGCGATGCGTAACATGAAGGATCAGTATACCGGAGCGTGAGTATCCCAACTCGACGATATACACTGATGCCATGTAGACTATCACCTGTAGCTTCCAACACAAGGAGGTCTAGCAAACCTGTACTTCTAAACATCTGTAGAACACTAAAATGACCTCCGGGTGGAGAAGAGTATTTGTGAGCAACACTTCCTTGGGTCTCCCCGTCGACAATTTCAGAAATATAGCGCTCAAGTTTCGACATCGATGCTTTTTCTGATGTCCATTCCTTGTTGTAAAGCCTAGGTAGTCTTCGTACAGGGCCAGTTATAGTGACACTACCACTCTCCACAGCACCAAATGGATCTCGTGGGTCAACAAGAACAATGTGCGTGTCCTCGACATTTGACAAAGCACAACGACTATTATCAGTCTTTAAGTCGTTTTTCACAACCTCATATCCAACACCGGCCCAGCTCCAGGATGGAGAGAAATTTCGAGAAGTTGGGATATTGTCTGCAGAACCTTTAGGAATAAGCGTTGCACCTTTAACATGCCATAAAAGCCCCCGAATGAGATCCTCTTTCCACAGCCCAGCCACGTATGTGGGGTGTCGAATCATTGCGCCATACATTCTAGCCAGGCCCGAGATGGCCACGAGACGATTGCTGATATCTGTAAACTTTCTCGGAGTATATTCCTCGACTAGGTCGTACCACAAGCGAAATGTCTCTGAGTCTGACAGCAATGGATAATCCAAGCTGATGGGTAAATAGGCTTTGAATCTTTTGAATTTCAGGAATGCCGGTAATTGCCAGAGAAATCCAGATCCAAATGCAATGTCACCGTAATCTGAGTAGGTCAACGCCTCAGCTATCCTATCTTCGACACGTTCTATCACACCCCTTTCGAATCTCTGTTCCTCACAACATTTCCAGATAATTTGTGAGGATGTGTAGTGAAGTAAGCGATTAGGAAATAGCCCTTCCTGCATCGTCCATCCCCGATTACTCCAGGGCCCGTTATATTCGCGTTCATTATCGTCCCATTCTGGTGATACGAATAATCTGGCTCTATGGTCTGCCGCTGGGTCGGTGGAATAAGCAACAGGAATGTACTTGAGATGGCGTTCCTTCAGAAATTTATTTCTTACAGAATCTGAGCTGGCAACGACAAGAGTCATTGTTGATCCTCCATAGATTTCATTCATCTTGGAAACCTCTTCGTTCCATTCGTTCTGATCTTGGAGGATGCAAAGTGCATCGATCCAGATGTACGAGATTCCCAGAGCTCTAGTGACTACCACGGCGTCTCGAATTGTAGCATCGAAATCACCCAAAGGTATTCCATTCTTCAGCGCATTCATGGTGTCATTGGTAAGTTTCATGGAAGGCTTTTCTCCCCAGCGGTAGCTCAGCGAAACCCATTCCGCGTGTTGGAGATCGGGGAAGGTTTCTACCAGTAAGGGGTTCGGAGTTTTGTTGCCGACGTAAATCAGCCTTTTGGGCGGTTTCTGGAACTCAACAGGAGGCCTGCAAGAGGAATGGCTCTCTACGCAGTTCTTTAACCAGCGGGAAGCAATCTCAAATGATCTTTCGGAGGCAGGGTTCTTCTCCATTATCTTTAAGATAGGCGGCGAATTGTCCTGTCTAATTTGAGCACCTCGGTAAAGCTCTTCCACTGCAGAGAAAAAATAAGCTCCATTACACAGTTATCAGAGGTAATACTCGCCATCAGCCTCATCCATGTACACATCTAGGCCGCATAGTTTAATCAATCCTTTTTTGGGACCTGTATCATAACATGCTTGAATCTTGCTGCCGGATGCACGAAACATAATCTGCAACCCTCTTGCAACATCTTCATCTTGAACATTAGTTCTCTTAAAGGCTTGATATATGATGTCGCAAAGACCGCAGTCTTTGCTTGATTTCTTAACCTCGAAAATATCACCGTGGTGCTTGGCTTCGGATCCTTCATAGTTGCTGAATCTGTTATCATAGGTGTCGCCGTCGGATAGAGCTTGTTGTTTGTCTCGACATTGCGAAAGGCAGATGTTAAGCAGGCTAAGAAAGTCCACACTGTCACATGTCGCGCAGAGGGGCATTTTCGGATTCCATGGACAGCGATTAATGTCCAAGGGTCATTGAATAAATGTGTTTATTTTCTTGAAGCCATAAAATTTAAGATTAAGGCTACTGCTGCCTGATTTAATACAAGTTTGATACAAAGGCAGGCTCTCAGCAAGCTTACCCTGCGCCCCCCACCGATCGGATTGGTGCAAAATTCATGCATATCGGCGCTGAGCTCGCGAAAGCTTGGCTTGCGATGGCTGGTCCCCACATTTGTGCCACCCATCATGCCTTGAGATGGCTGTTGCGGGTTTTGCAAACTCAGGTTTGTCTTGAAACGGGACCAGATCTGGTACTCGTCGTCTCCCACGAATGTCTCCAATCTGCCCATAGATATAGGAGCCGCAGTAATGTCCATCTTTTCTGGATCGTCAGTTCACGAAGATCCTTAACTTTCGTACCTCGGATCGAAGCGAAGGACGTTTTTGGGCAGCGAGGCAGCCTACAAGGCTCCAGAATATTTGTGCCGTAATATCTCTCTTTTGGAGCCTCAGGCATAAGAGCCAAAATCGATGGGCATGGGTGCGCCACATCCAGCTTAGTAATGAAGAACCGTCATCAAGAGATCGGCCAGGGACTGTGTATCCGGAGTCGCGTTCAAGCCAACATCGACCATGTCGTCTCGCATCTGCCAAAACATTGTATGCTAGACCTCCTGAAGCACGCTGCTAAGTGGCGCCACGTCGGCTCGTACCATGCCTACTGCCTTTAAGCTAGATTACCGGGAACCCTACACATACGAGCGAGAGATCAGCTCAGTGATGCACGTGGCGAGATTTCCTGGCAGCGGGAATCCGCGCTGAAACCGAAGCATCAGCAGCCTCACCAGCCCCTCGAAGCCATGACAGCTAACTGTGCTGCGTTCTGAACCATCGGTTTCTGTCATCACCTATCGCGGGACAATCGCTACATGCCAATCTAACAACAATACACTGAATTACAGTATGGCTTCTGATTCCAGTAACCACAGCGATGACTCTGCTGTTCCTCCAAGGGACAGGTCTCACGTACAAGCACCACCTTTCAATTTCGCAGTGGTCAGGGTTTATGAAGCCAAAGGAGAACTGACGCTACATCGACTCTCTTCCTCCACAAGTTTCACGTGCGGTCGCTGCAAGAAAGAGAAGACAGCGAAACTTGTGGCTACGCATCGCAACCAATGGAACGACCTTCGCTGCAACGCTTGCTACGGCCAGCTGCTCTCAGAAAATTGAGAGCCGGACGTCTGGGCGGACCGGCAGGGTTGAGGGACAATACGAGCTCATACTGGGATTCAAGCTACCGGCAGGAAGGTTCATATGAGGTCAAAAGGCGAAAAGAGTTCGACGTTGGTGCTGTAGGGCGAGGGATCTTGGTACAATACGAAATGTCTTCCACGACATCATAATCTTCGGACGATGCTGGAGCCAGGAATGGTCGGGAGGGTATATATCACAATTGACCCTGCGAGATCACGGACTACATGTCTCGTCCTGTACCAGTTTCACGGCTCACTTGGTTCCTGCGGCTCTAGAGGACAGATCATGAGATACGTCACTCTTTTCAGCCTCGTAAACACAGATTCTGGTTGACACGTTCAAATGCAGCGCAATAACATCAGAGTTCCAAGACGACCGCCACCCTAACCACCAGCCACTGCAACAACTACCCAACCATGAGACGCAAGCCCTACGGCCTTACTGCCCTTGCTCCTGTTCGATGTCTGCCTCCGCATTCCGATAGACTTCCATGGTCGCAATAGCATCTTCTACGCTCGACACTCGACCCTGCTTAATAGGACGACCCAGCACCCCCAGCGCCAGATTCTTGAGACTTGGGCCCTGGTTGGCGCCGCGATTGGCGTATTGGCGATACCTGCTACATTTTTGTGTGTCGCGAATCGCCATGTCAAAGCTGATCGGAGTGAGCCGCAGAGCAACACCCTGAAGCCGTAGGATTTGGGAAGGCAGATCCATCGAGATGACCTTCAGATCTTTCTGAATGTCGTGACCGATCACAATGCGATGGCGGAGAAGCTCGACCAGACAAGCTTGAACTTCAGGGAAAGGTTGAGCGCCGTTCTGCGGATCGATGTCGTTCCAAGCGATTCCAGAATACTTTTCGTCGGTGTTTGTGATAACAATAGGCTCGGGGTAGTATACAAAAGTGTCGAAGATGGTTTCACCCCCGTAATTGATTATAGAGACGCGGCCGAGGATCTGGCCGATGTTAGACTGCATCATTTCGCAGTCAATGGCGATTTTTTCGGTAAGGACGTTATAGTGTGGGCCTACTGGCTTCGTAAATCTATTTGATTTTGCGTGCATGTCGGCTTTTCGTCAGTTCAAGATCTCAATCGACATTGTAAAATGTGGTAGATTCTCAATCGGAAGCGCCAAGTCAACACTCCAACTGTATATGCGACGACTGGAATGTTAGCTAACTTACTTTATCCTAAGGGATTCTAGGAGTTTCTTTGGGCATGACCTTAAAAGATCAACTGGCATTTTACACACCAGGCAAGACACTCATTGACGCTTACTATCGTCGAAAAGACAAGCGTTCATTCCTGCCCTAGGCTTGGACGTGTTGCGAGACCTCTATTAAGCCTCTTTCCCATTTCCTCCAAAAGTTCATTTTGCTCAACGATAAATCATACAATAATCGATTCCGGAATATCCAGCCTTAATTATGGCATGTGTTGATCCCTTTCTTCAGTTCGACGACGAGACTTTTGCTCTGGCGCTTCAACTCGAAGAAATCGAAGCTCAGCGTGAGCTTCAATCCGGCAAATGGATTGAAAATAGTCCTCCGGACTATGTATTAGCTTTTGATGACTTTGAGGCTGAGATGAGGAAGGCTGTTCTCATGATCGAGGACCTGAAGTTCGCTCACAGCATTGCTAAAGCTGTTGCTTCTGATGCTGTGGCCATTGAAGAATGGCGAGTCCAGGAAACACACTCGCTTCAGGATCGAGACCTCGCCCTGAGCTTAGATGCAGATCTGAGTCTGCCATCCCAGGACATCACCGGTATGCCAGACATGTCTCGCTGTGGATCGGAGTTGGCTGACTGGGACCATGTCCTGCAAGCTTCAGAAGCTTCGACTTTCGGCAGCCGGTCCAGTAGCACCACCGCGGGCCCATTGACCCATTACACTCTCCGCCAGACAGTTGTTCTTGAGCACTTGCCCCAGCTCAAGGTGGAATGCAGTGTCTGTGGAGAAGCCGTACATCCCCATGCCGCTGTGCGTTTGGCTTGCACTGATGTCTATTGCAAGCCGTGTCTCAAGTCCACCTTCCTGCGGGCTGCCAAGGACGAAAGCCTTTTCCCGCCAAAATGTCACCGTCAGGCGATTGACATCTCGCTCATCGAGGCAAGCTTCTCAGTCGAAGAGTTGATGGCCTATCGAAGTGCTGAACTGGAATTTACCAGCACGGATAGAGTTTACTGCGCTAGCCCAGAGTGCGGCACTTTTATTCCCCCGCCGCACCGAAACGCGGACTGCGCTTCCTGTGCGGCCTGCGGTGCTGAAACTTGTATGCCTTGCAAAGCACTAGCACATGATGGGCCATGCTCATCAGATGAAGCGAGGCAGAGCCTTCTAAGTTTAGCGAATGAGCGAGGTTGGAAGCCTTGTGTTGGATGCGGCGAAATAGTCGCTCGAGATGAGGGTTGTGACCACATGACGTGAGTGATACCTACGACAATCTCAACTCCGCAGACAACGAAGATCGACGTTCGTCACTAGATGCAGCGGGAATTCATACCAGGATTTTGAATGCGAGGAGGAAGAGGCTCATTAGAATTTTCCACAGGGGACGAACATTACGCAAACTGGTTCAGATGACGCGTCTGGGAATTTTGTTTGATCCAGATATATGGTACGTCCCTGCAGCTCACGCACCGTGGCATTTGCTGACTCTGGCTGCGTCACCAGGAACTTCGCAAAGGCAAGTAAAGAAGAGGTGGATAGGATCGCTGTCCTCTTTCAGGCAGATCCACAAAAGATGGAATTTCTCTCCATCCTCGATGAACAAGTGAGGCTGTTGGCCGAGGAAGGACGACCGGATCTCTCTTGCTTCTTGGACTCGCTGGAATCGCGGTCTATCGTACCACCAAAGGAAATCTCAAATCTTCGAGCGGAGTACGGTCTCGAGAAAGTAAGTCCATGTCTGTGCTGGCTGTTTGAGGACTTATGCTAATAAATCACAGGAACCTGTACCGCAAAGCTACTTGGATACTGCTCTCGACAACGTTGTGGAAGGGGTCAGCCACGTTCTTGGCAAGCACCCACTCGGCGAAAACGATACTATCATCGTGAATGGCGCAGTTGAACTGTCGGGTGGCGTGTTCGACAGGTTACGCTCCAGGGAATGGCTCAATTGCTGGGACATTGCAGCCGCCCTCGAGATGACTGATAGACATGTCTTTGTGCATCTCGGTGTTAGCATCCCACTCCAGTGGAAAGACGCAAACGGCAAAGTCACACTGATCGCAAACCCCTTCGGCCGCTGGAGGAAAGAAATTGACAGCTACCTGCGTGAAGACGTGAACGATCTCGAAAGGCCACAGGTATTCATCTGCCCGCTAAATACCAACGCCAACCACTTCACACTGCTTGAGATCAATAAGCAAACGAAGATGATATACCACTACGATTCGATGAGAACGAAGTCTACCTTAGTCCGGCGGGTGGTAGAGGTACGTGGGTTTGGACGTACCCAAAGACATTGCTGACTCATGACAGGCTGAATTCAAAGACCTGGGCTTTCGATATACTGAGGCGGTAAGTAAACTCCTCAAGACACCGCCGCGTACTAACCCAGCATCCAGCCTACTCCTCAGCAGAAAGATGGGTGGAGTTGCGGCCTCATGGTTATCCGTAATGCGACGCGGCGCATGAATGGTCTTTCAGTTGGGGCTTGGAATAACGAGGTAGATCCCGACCGGGTGATCAAGGAAGTGATTGGAAACTGTGAGATGTTCCTTGGTTCTGACGCTCTTCAACCACAGCCCCCTTCCAAGAGGCGCAAGAAGACGGTCGAAGTTGTTCAAAGGAATGCTCCGGATTTAGTTCGCAGTTCCAACAGACTCAGGAAAGCTGCTAAAGGCAAGTCAGCTCAAGTCTTCTAAGCGAGGGGCCTTGGGAAGATTTGCTTGATGGTATTTGTACATCCGTGCTGTTGTGTTCCTCGCTGCTGCGGGAGGGAGGGGACGAGTTGGATCTCTCGAGGTCGTCCCGGGCGGCAGTCAAGGCGTGGCTTAGTTTTTCAGTATGCATTTTTGGGTATGATGAAGAATGAGTTGGCTACAAACAAATCACAATTCGTTTGGCCGGGCGTATCACTGATTGTCTGTCACAGCGGCTCGAGGCTTGAAATGAGGTTCTGGGGGTGGTGTAATGGTCAGCCCCGCGTCAGCCCGACTACTGACATGAACATGCATATGCAGCCTCATTTCCTGGCCGAGTACCGTACATACACTCTTTCACCGAACAGACAGCTCTATCATTTTCTATATAGTATGACCGTCATTCACTCTCACGCATCGCTTTTTCTTCAAGCAAATCCTTCACTTGGCGGTCGAGTTATCTATCTACCTTCTCGAATGATCACCACTCGGACGAGTACGTCGATACTCCCGAACATGGATGAGCTATCAATGATCAATCCACAGCCCTGCCAAAAAGAGTCGATTTTTCGCAATCGTGAGCGCGGCGAGCATGGCAAGCCATCTCTTCTCAAGTCATACTGTGAGTCAACCATCCGTTACGGCGGGAACGAGGCGGAGTGCATCTGGCTGTGTATGCAACATGGCCGGAAGTGGATTGCCAAGGACATCAAGTTCAACCGAGAAACTCCTTCACTGGGAATTCAACAACTACGGATGCAGTATGGATGGCTGAAGCGACATTCCTTATTTTCGGCGGTGGGGGTAAAGGTGGTTCAGGTTCGTGAAAATTCTATTCTCGCAGGCTCGGAGACTAAGCAAGATACTAACTGTCTGCATCAGATCCGCTTCCTCGGCTTCAGAGAAGCGTCGAACGATTTTGAGGTTGTCCTCATCGACCTTGACTCTACTGGTACCTCGAGGAAAATTGAACGGGAATTAGATGCCATGGACGCAATTGTGGATCTTGGCGAGTGCGGTATCGACGTGATGGGTCGATCTCACGATCCCAATATCTTCTGTCCTAATGAAGACTTTGATCAATATTCAAACGAGATATACTGCAAAGTACAGAACGCAAGAAGGCTTAAACAACAGAAGGTCGAGAGCAAGTGGCTACAGCCAATGCTAGAATTCTACTGGCAGAACGGAATTGGCACTCAGGCGGCAGACTTTCTCAGGGCTAATGGTTTCTTGGTCTCCTACGAGTAGGTTTCTATTCTACAGTGCTCACATTTGAAGAATTACAATTGATCCTTCGTGCTAGATCTCTTCAATATGACCGATTCTACGATGCTGCGAACCCATACGGCAAGACTATCAGGGCCTTTAAGATCGTCGAAGGCTGGCGTCTTCGCTACCTGCTCCTCCTCGTTGTAGGCAGCCTGGTATGCAGCATCTGCGTTGTTGCTGTTATCACAGTCGCTAGACAGAGCCTCGAAGACGGCTTAACGGCTGGAAGCTATAGTCTTGCACTTGCAACTACTTGTTTGGCGCTCTTGGCGTTCCTCAGCGCGGTCCTTTGAAGTTCAGACTTAATATGAAAGAGGCAGTGTTCGAGCAGAGAAGACTCGTTAAGATTGCAGGCGGGAAGGTGACGCATCGAGGCAGACAGTCTGTTGATCGTCCCTTGGCTTCTCCTCTTCAACTCACGTCCAGGCCAGGCCTGAGCCGCAACAGGTTGAGAAGATCGGTATGGAGTGAGAGATGAGATTAGGCTTGGTCTGTTTCGGGGGTCACCGATTCACACTCGTTATTCAAGAGTATGTTTATGCTTATGGTTGTTCTCTTGCTGTTCTTGGAATATCACATCAATCTCTCCACGAGGTCCACCTCCGACCTGACGTGTTTCCTCGTTGATATTTTTCATCTTGCGCTTGTTCGTTGTTCACTATTTCCATCCGGTTCCAAGAATGTAATCTGTTGACCTATCTGCACGCGTTCCACGGATATCACCCTTTCCTCATATATGGCAAGACTTGGTATCTATTCTATTTTGGGGTCGCATCAAGGAGCCACAAAGGAAGAATAGGGTCCTTCAACGGGCGTTCGGAGACGGTCGATCGTGTTGATTGTAAACACCTCAAGAGGAAAGTTCCGCCGGCCAAGATAGAGTGTTGTTCCCCCAAAGCATAAGTCTTGTGGGCTTGTTCTCAAATACTAGCAGGATTTCAAGGGCAACGTACAGATGACATCAGACTTTGGGTGCTAAGGCTTGTGCGTTTAGATGCTGGCCTTCAGGGTTGACAATGCCGTTCAGGGGCCTGGAATATCTACTCATCGTAACGCTATCGATCACATTTTTCAACTTTTCCTATTCACGTTGATCTCGCTTAGAAATCTCATCTCACATTTCCTCGTACACATCACCCCAGAAGCGCCTACTTCACAGTCAGGTGTACATACAAAGTAGCGTCTGCATGCTCGGGTTCCGCAGCCCGTCATAGTTAAAAGCGCAAATCGATGTTCACCCCCTCAAAGATCCCATCTCTAAGTCTTGAAGCACCTCCTTCTCGCGGAAAGTCATCACTCCATCAATGTTCACGTGGCCAGATTCGAAACCGAGTCTATAGACGACAGCACCTGGGCCTATCTGAGCCGCATACTTCTGGTATTGCTTTTTGCTTGCCGACGCCACAAATGGATTTGATCGGAATCCGAAATAGTTTTTGTACTCTAGCCACGTGCACAAATGGCCACAGACATAAGTCGGCTTTTTAAAGCGGACGTCTGGGGTCACAGCCTGCCTTCTTGCTGGGCTTCGCGGAAGAAAACGTACCCAAGGCGGTCTAGCTCCGAACAGAATGTGTCCTCGTCGCGCTTGGACTCGGCTGCTTTGGTACGGTGTTGTTCAATTCGCAAAGCAATGCCTTGCGGCGTGTTATCGATCGGCAAAAGGCGTAGAGCCGCACTTATTAGTGACGACACTATCCTTTCATCTAGCTCGGTCCCCGTTTGTCTGAGTACATCGCTCACAGTAGGTTGTTTGAAGCGCAATCCAACTGCAGTTGCGTAGATGGGCTCGATGATAGAGCGAGGAATACCAAGATAAGTATTGTTATTCTTGGGTATGTGTGCTGGGGAGTTCAGGTGCTGTTGGAGAGCTTGCTGGCTACCAAAACTCCTGTCACAGTCTTCGCAGTCGAAAGTGTGTGCTGGGGAGCTCAAGTGCTGTTGGAGAGCTTGCTGGCTACTGAAGCTTCTGTCACAGTCTTCGCAGTCGAAGGTGTGTGCTGAGGAGTTCAGGTGCTGTTGGAGAGCTTGCTGGCTACCGAAGCTCCTGTCACAGTCTTCGCAGTCGAAAGTGTGTGCTGGGGAGCTCAAGTGCTGTTGGAGAGCTTGCTGGCTACTGAAGCTTCTGTCACAGTCTTCGCATTCGGCGTTATGGGCCGGTGACTCAAGATGTTGCTTCAGAGAGTCTCGGCTACCAAACTGTCGCTTACAGTTGATGCAGTTGTAGGCCATCTTCGATAATAATCTGGCTGAGCTGAACGACGAAGGAATGACGCTATCGTAATGGACGCGAGTTCTGAGGACGAGAGGGCAGGTCAGGTTATAGCATCAAAGTTGCCCCTCTGCTATGCCACCGAGAGCCAGCCTTCTGGCATCGCGCTGTCTTATGCATGCTCGGATGAGTCAGAATGCGTGCAGATTGCAGCATGCACGACACCGAACATGGCAACGCGAGCTACAGACACCCAATAGATAGAGGTCCATAGGTCCATTATTCCGGCTGTTCTCGAAGCGATCTCCAGCTGTACATCTATCACACAACTCGCTGCGGTGTGGACCTCTGCTCTTACCCGAGAATTCTAGCCGTTCCTGCTCAATCCCAGACCATTTAAGGAGTCGATACGGACACCTGTCTGCGAGTCCAAATTGGCTTTCGTAGCGCATTGTGGTGTGTGTCACGGTTTTATTGGTTATCAGATACTTGTGCTGCGGAAGGCTGCAGGTGAAGTCCACCAGGGCTCTAGCCTAGTGCTTGAAGTTTCGACAATGATTGGGTGAATTTGAGGTCATTGCCGCAGTCGGCACAGCCTCGCGCGAGTGGCTCTTTCGTATCTTTTTGACGGGCAGATTGCATTCGATCGTCTCTATATGAAGTCTGTAGCCTCCCACCCTCGGGTTTTCATCTATTCACCAACCTCTTAAGATGGGCCCCTTCGACTCAAACCGATATTTCCACTTGTCCACGGCGAATTCCGGGAACTGATCTGGAAGTTTCTTCTAAGGGGCCGCACTGTTCGACTTCAACTCGAATTGTACCTGGAGAATTCCAACGCTTTCACCTGAGCATGGCCAGTACCAGCGAGTAAGCTCTACTGTGTTGCCTTTACGTTAGCGGGCTAATAAATATCTCAGGAGGTCTCTCAAGGCGAGTCGTCGCACGAATCTGTGTCGAGTGAAGCACAAAATTTCGACGATATCTTTCTATATATCTCGCAGACAGTCTGTAACTGGCAGCGCCTCCGGATCTTAGTGATCAGTCGATTGATTAGACGTGGACACGGGGATACTCGAATCATCACGAGATATTGAGAGGGTACATACAGCACGGAGGTGGGATGTGAGAGGCACCAGGCCAGACATCGTGCTCTTTGCGGTTTGAATCTTAACGAGGTTCAAGATCTCTAGAGACGAAGACTTAAACAAGTATATTGTCCTAAAATCACTGCTTCCCAAATGGCTCGTCGCTAAAATTCCCCCCAACGGTGTCGTGAGGCCAAATGTTGTTCCGCTACTACTATCATATCGTAATAATGAGAATTCTACGTTCGCAGATCCAGCAAGCTTTCTTTGAGCCCTTCTGCTAACGTCAGAAGAGCTAGTCGTCGTTCTCTCTGCTTTTCAGGTTCCGAAGCGATCCGGACAAGGTCCTCCTCGGACAGTTCCATTACCGTCGTGGGTGCGAATATATTGGGAAGCGTCGAAAGGATGTGGCGCTCGACAACCTGTCGGCACACATTATCGACAAATGTCTTTATGGCAACCTTGGGCTCTGTCAGCTTCTGGACATGGCCGGGGACCGGATGGGGCTTGCCTTGTAGTAGGCCTGTAGACCACCCATGGCCTCAGCACATGCTTGATCATCCATGTTAACAATGACCCGTTTCTGTAAAGATGCCAGAACTTTCTCGAGCTCAACTGGTGAGTTGTTCACATGGAACTTGCCATTCCAGTCATTCTCCACTACAGCCCGCATTGCTTTTTGCATGGCGTCTTTCATCGAACTCTCCCTGGCATTCTGTATGTTGTCCGTGTAGTAATGGTTGTAGGTTATGGGCTGGCGCCTCTCATCTGCAAGGAGCTTTTGTAGTTCATCATTAGCCAATATCTTCCCTTCTTCCAATCGGTTGTTAGCAAGCAGGACGATCTCGCGCCGCATGTTCTCCTCGTGGACGACATGATCCATTGCGCTGTCGACGAAGTCCGTGGTGATGTCGAAGAGCTTTGTGACGTGACTCTCTGCAATACCTGCCCAGCGACTTGATTGCTCATGGTAGAGCTCCGCAAGTAAGACGTGGTTGTAGTTTCCGGGAAGCTCACGACCACGAGTGTGCAGATAGGTCTGATAAAGTCAGAATTGGTTCATCATCAATGACTCAATGCACGGGGCAAGTACCTCTTTCACCCACGTATTAAATTCTTGCTGAGTTACTAGGAGCGGACCATCCTCCGAATCGGAATCTGACTCTTGATCCGAACAGTCCTCGGATGGAGTCAGGACAGACAGCTTCCTCTTCTGACCATTCTCGCGCATTTCCGTTGCGAAAGAGCCGTTGAGTCGATGGACTTCAGCCCTGAGGCGTGTTGTGTGATGTTCCTTGAAGAAGTCTGTATCCCTTTCATGGTAGTTCCCATCAAGGGCAGATTGGGCAAGCCCGTGAAACTCCATACTGCGACGAGTAAGAAACATTCGCATGTGAGCGGTGCTAGGACGCTCATCCCCTAGATTTGCCAGTTGGGCTTCTGTACCGGCGAGAAGCGACTTGATCTCGCTCCGAACCTTTGGAAGTTCCCTCTCGATATGTCCATCGAGTAAATCTTGCAAGTATTCCCTGAGGGCAGTGACGCCAAGACGAGTTGGATCTAGCCGGTGCTCCTTCCATGCGGGCGAGGAGAAGAAGTCCAGTTCCTGGCGCTTGCGCTCCTCTAGCGAAATACCGTCCTCGAGTTGGGCAGGACTGGGATTCTTGAGCAAGAAATAGCCAAGTTTCAGCTTGGTTGTATCCAGATTCTTAGCTAAGAGAGCAATGCGACCCTCAGTTCCTTTGTTGATGAGATCTGGCTTAGTGATAATACCAACAGTTCTCTGCCCTGCCCGATCAAACTTCCGAGCGCGTTGTATGATGCCTTGGTTGGCGATGTCATTGTTAGCCTGCACGACCGCAAGGATGATCGTTCGAGAGCTCTGGAGGTAGCTGTCGACCAATCTTCCTATCAGCTGGACATCCTCTTCAGTCTGCTCTTCACTTGCGACCGAGATTAGACCGGGAAGGTCCACGACCGTGAGATGGAGTCCGGTTTGACCAACAACTTCGATGCGTAGTACGTCCTCGCCGAATGTGAGGCCGTCGTCCACCCCTGAGCCTCGCAGCTGCATCAACGCTGCTGCTTCGGTGATGACGCCAGGAAGTTCGGAGAAGTCGCTCAACACGCGGTGGTAAGCTTGGAAGCGCTCGCGTTGCGACTTGCTGCGGGATGCGTGGGGTATGACCGTAGCTGTAATTCTGGCTCCCTCCTCATGGTGATGGAGAATGATCTCGGTTGCGAATTTCGTACAAACACCATCCTGTCGAGGAAATGGGATACCTGTGATGCCTTCGAGTACCGAGCTCTTGCCCGCAGATTGATCTCCACATACCACTAGCTGGGGAAGGGAGATATGATCCCCTACACCTTTTGCTCTGACGCGAGCAATCTGGTCGAGCCTGTGTGTTGATTTGGCCGAACGCAAACCCCCAAGAGAGGGAAAGTTTCCAGTTCTGTTTGGTACTGTGTCCTTCGCATACTGGTCTGCCATAATCGATTGGAGATACGGTGGAAGGAGGAATATGGATTCTGAACGGTATATGTATCGATCATGAAGCAACGCTCGATCGATGACTGTGATCCTTGCGCGAAGGGTGCAATTGATCAGTTAGCTGTACCAGGAATGAACGTTACTTCGTCGCGGAGAAGGTAGCAAAATTAGGGTCGTACAAGATACGGTATGGTTTGCTGAGAAGACTCGTCAAGATTGGTGTGGGAATACAAGATAAACTCGGCAGGCGGCACGCAGACTCACATAGATATGCTACTACCGAGTCCCGGGTTTACTGTCTGACCAAGACTATCGAGAGTCCTAGATCTTGTACTCCCACACACAATTTGGTCCTATCGGGCAGCTGGTTACATGCAGCCTTTCTTTCCACAAATGGTCTCGGTTGCGAGGAAGTAGTGTTGGACAAAGGGATTTAGGCCGACTCTTTGTAAATTGATTTGATTCATCTCGCCTCACATGTTCGGTTGTGAGAAGATGCGCATGCTTTAGTAGCGATTGGTATAGAAGTATGCGAAGGTAGGGCAGTACGAGGTTGTTTGTTTACGCTGGGGATTGTCCGGCGAGAACGTGGGGGCAGCAATGTCCGTGCTCTACATCACATCACAACAAGAATCGATGTTAGAAAATAGACAGCATTTCAAAGATTAAAAACACTTGGCCGTCGAGGGGCCTACGTTATGTTACATGAATAGCCCCGGCTTCCCTACCCTCACCGCGAGAAAAAGCTGAGTTCGCAAGTCCCTCCTTCTCTTCCCAGATGTCCCGTGTAGATCAACCTCCTGTACTCAACCAAACCCAAATATCTTGCACTTGGTCTGGTAACTTCCCACTCAGCTGAGAGATACGCCTACGCTCCTGCCATGATGGTCGACTTTGCTATTCAGTATACCTGGACGAAGAAACCAAATCAAGCAGCATCGCAGATCCCTTTGGATATTCTAGAATTTTCGACGAATCAGTCATTTCTAAATTCGACACCATTATGGACTTCAATGCCCCCCGGAAAAGAGCCATCACGAGCCCGGAAACTGCAGTACTAGCTGCACGGATGTAACCATTTTGTACCTGGTTGAGGTGCAGGACTAGCGACTTGAATGCCTGATCGGAAAGAGATAGCATACTTGGTACTGTTAGCCATGTGACTATAACATAGCACTGGACGACCTACAGCTCATCAGTATTAGGAACTGCCGAATAGAGTAAGTCGCCTCGTGGCCAAGAAAGCAAGCCCAGTATACCGTAACCAAAGTTTTTCACTAACACATCGAAACGTTCTCCAAGCTTGCGCAATCGGTGAACGAATCGCTTTTTTTTCCGATACAAATCCGTACCTGGATTCAGATTAGGATACACCATCCTGATGATCTCTTCGGCAATGGTGGAACTTTCGAGGTTCTGAGGATTCCCAAGCCGAGACCCTGCTTGTTTTGAGACAGTCTGCACTGTGTCTATAACAAAGCCATCGCTCGTCCTTCGTGAGTCTTTGCTACTATCAACGAACAGCTGATAAGTGTGGCACCTCTTGAGGAAGAGAAGGTAGGCAATCTCAGATTCTGTATCCTCAATCGCCTTCACTCGATCTGCAAGCGAGAGATCGCAGTCACCCATGAGTTGTTTGTCTGGGTTAGACGTTCGTTGCGCCATGATAACTTCTTGCAGAGCAACAATAGATTCCGGGCTTGCAATTACGAAAGACAAGGTCTTAATCGCCAAACCGCTTTCCCCTAGAGGGCTTTGCATACCATTGATCGTTGCACCAACTTCCATCGGGACGAAAGGTTGTCCAAACGTCAGACATCTTTGTTCTTCCCTAGCCAAAAATTCAGTCAACTGGATCATTTGTTGTGATTCAGAACAGCTTGTTGAAGATTTCCGCTTCTTTGGACTCGTTTCAGTTGCCGAAAAGTCTTGGCCGAGTTCAAGCCGATGCGAATTTCCCTCCAGTCCTTCTGTCAGTACTACCGGAGTGTAGTAGTTTGATTCAGAACTTGATGCTCCCTGTCGAGGTAGAAGAGGCGATCCAGGATTGACACCGTTGGTACTCGTAGGATTCAGAGCGACTCTTCCGGAATCTATTTCAAGCGGCACCTCTGTTCCGATACTTTGCACGGCGTTGTCAATAGTCCATCTGCCACAAGCAAATCAAATACTCACAAGAGACGCTCAACAGCCTTTTCTGTGCAGCTAAAATTCTCGCTCGAATCTTGCCACACCGCGCCGATAAGAGCGTAGATAGCTTGACGTAGTGTTCCCGGCGCTGCAACACCGCGCTGTCGAGGGCAGAGCTTCATGCAGCCAGGGATGCGGAGCGCAGTGGCCCTTTCTGTATAGTCCTTTGCGGCTATAGCACACCCTAAGGCGTTGTCTGTAGTGCTACCTGCAGGCTGTCAAGACAAAGTTCATGATGCTATTCCAAGACATACCATTTTCCGAGTTTCTTTCTGAATAATTCCTTCTGAGAGCCAACAATGGAAGGACGCATCTACCAGAGTCAGCAAGCACGCGATTACCTTCGTACTTGACTCTCTCTGCTGCTGTTCCTTCTTTATCTCCTTCTGCACCTGGCGCTGTCAAGGCCTTGTCAAGCACCGACTTCGCACGAAAATGATAACCAAGAACTTCTTCCAAATAATCTGTCGTAGCCATCTTTGGATCAGGATTGAAGCGAGCCTGAATGAACAAGAGCTGTGGAATTATGTGCTGAAAAGTGGTCGCCGACCGGCAAGGCTCACGGTAAAGCGCTAATCTAGTTCGGGAATTAAGTACAGAAAATGTTGGATAGGCCCGCATTTGGTCTAGTGACTTGGCTGTTGATGGCCAGAGTGCCTCGATGCGTCCAGAGATTAGATGTATGGAACCACATGATTTATACGGCCAGAACGGTCTGTACATGAGCTAATTCTCAGACACAGTACATTGACGAGATCTTCAAGGTAGATACTGCAAACCAGTGTATCCAAACTGGGGCGCTTGGATCCGGAAGATGCGGTTTGGGAGAGGCTTGTCGTGGCGCCGAACTGTTCACTGATGGCGACGAGCTGTTTGGCTTCTTCCATCTGGAAGAAGCCAAAATATGATAAACGTCTCCTCTTCAAATGTGTTCCAGTTATTGTAGCATGAGAGTGATTAACATGTGTGAGAGCACAAGTCGAGACGTGCTGAGGATCGTGGCCATTACTGGCCAGCTTAATGTGCAATGCACTCCGTCAAGCAGCCCAATTGTATGCCCCATGTTCATCGGCATGTGATTATAGTCCCCCATTGAGCGTGATGCAGCAATATACGACAGGGCGGTTGTTGCCGAGTACTAGACCTCGAACCGAGGACCTAAATGTAGCCCACACCAGGACACGTCTCCCAGGAAGTGGTTGGAGGGCTCGAGGTTCAGTGCGTTCAAATGCGCATGACGTATCGCACTGACGCAAGATCTAGACGCGGCTGTATGCAGTGCACACCTGTGAGGCCGACAATATGGAGTACTCGGCGAAGTAAGTTGCAGGGCCCCAAGTTGGTGTGATACATTTCTGCGATGAAAGGCCTTTTACAGGCGTCATGGATGGTGTTGGCCCCGGCACGTAGAGATGAACAAGAGCAGTGTATACACACAGGTAGAGCATGCCTATCTCGGTACTGTATCGTCTTACGTCGTCGAATAGGGATGCACGAAGCAGCCTGGCAGAAGAACAGCGAGACAGTGATAAATGAAACCAGCTCCCGATACTCCCTCACCTCTGCTACTCGTGAGTCGTGATCATTTGCAAATCATAAAGATGGTTTCCAATTCCCAAGACACATCAAACAGCAAGCCTGATCCAACCACCACAGATTCTCGAATGAATCCTTCAGCTACCCTCAACAGTCCATCTACTACTAGCTCGAGAGTAGTAGTTGTCGGAATATATGGGCTTCCGGGGTCTGGTAAGACGTTCTTACTGAATCTGTTGAGGCACGAGCTTCGCAGAGAGCTTTTCGAGTTCTATGATGGGTCCGAGATGATTGCCAAGATCTCCCCTGGAGGTCTTGAAGCATTCCAGAGACTAGAGGAGGGCGAGAAAGTACGATGGCGCCAGCTTGCTATTGATACAATTCGGAAAGAGTGTGACAATAGTGGCCGAGTTGCCGTTGTCGCTGGACATTTCATGTTCTGGCCAGAGGAGGAAGCTGGAAGGCCAGTATATACCCAAAATGACCTCAAAACCTTTACGCACGTTCTTTACCTGGATATTCCTGTCCAGATTGTTTTGCAACGTCGTCAAGGTGACACGATAAGAGATCGCCCTTCTGCATCCTTGAGCCATCTATCGAAGTGGCAGGAGGAAGAAAAGACGCAGCTGCGCAATCTCTGCTGCAATCATGGAATTTTGTTCTCGCTTGTCTCGCAGCAGCCAACACTACTCGACAAGGTCTTGATCCTGCTACGTGACTTCCAGTATCATACAGAGGACTACAACTTGTCTCTTGCCGAAAGATTCCTGGATGAGTTCGTAGTGGCTGGCCAAAAAGATATGGAGACAGTATTGGTACTGGACGCCGACAGGACCTTGGCTGCAATGGATACTGGCATGTTGTTTTGGCAGAAGGTTCCCACTTCTCATCCAGCAGGGAGGGACGGCCCTTTGAAGGCGTTGTTCAGTAGCTCGCTGGGTTACTCTTACACGGCCTTTCGCCAGGCCACTTTGATGTATGAAGAGATAGCCGATGACGAGAAGTTTGATTCCATCTGCCACGAGGTGGCATCGGTGGTCACCATGTATTCCGAATTTGTGGCCCTGTTGAAATTGGTGATGAAAGAGAGCCATGTTGGTGCAGTGATTATTACCTGTGGATTGCGTCGGGTTTGGGAGAAAGTCTTGGAGCGAGAAGGGCTCTCCAAAGCGGTCAAGGTCATCGGCGGAGGACGTATCGCAGATGGCTTTGTCGTTACAGCTGGATTGAAGGCGGCATTGGTGGCTCGTTTGCAAAATCATCACCAAATGTATGTTTGGGCGTTTGGGGACAGTGTGCTCGACTTGGAGATGCTGAGCACGGCAGACCAGGCTATTGTCGTCGTGGGCGACGAGAAGACCAGAAGCAGAACGATGGATTTGGGGTTGTTCAACGTGATCCGAGACGGTGGTCTCCAAGCACGCCAGGTTGTGCTGCCCAGCGATTCGATGCCGCGTCTAAACACCAATATGCTTCCCTTGATTTCTGTGGCGGATCCAGACTTTGTCGACTCTATCCTTCGCCACCGCAGTCGACAAGCTGGTATCCAAGTGCATCACGCAACGGATCAGAACGGCACAAAGCTCCTGATGACGCCGATGCGAGATGCAAATGTATGTGGTCCAGCCTTGAGAGAAAGTCATCGCCGTGTCGGAAATTATCTAGCCACCGAGTTTTTGACTCGTGTGGTTGGCATCGAGGAGTTTTCGATATCTCACGTCCAGGGTTATCATACAAGCGGCTATCGACTGCTGAATGAGCAAAAGACATCGATTGTTGCGCTCATGCGCGGCGGAGAACCGATGGCTTTTGGGGTTAACGACATCTTCCCACTGTCCATGTTTATTCACGCAAGTTGTCCAGAAGACATTAAGTCCCACCATCTGCAAGGACAATCTACCGTAGTGCTAGTGGATTCGGTGGTGAACAATGGCACAACCGTGGTACAGTTCGAGCAACACGTCCGCAGGTTGAATCCTACTATTCGCGTCGTGGTTGTTGCCGGTGTTGTCCAGGCGAAGTCCGTCTCTGAGGGTAGCCCTATCTGTGGGCTTGCTCGCAGCCAGAAACTTGACATTATCACTCTTCGTCTCTCCGACAACAAGTTTACTGGTAGAGGCACCACCGATACTGGCAATCGTCTCTTCAACACAACGCGTATGCCATGAGAATATGACAGAGCGGTAAGTATTGAATCTTATGGAATAGAGTTTTTGGCTAATATCGGTCCCAAGCGAGAGGAGGCGCAATGAGGGCAAGGGTATCAGAACTGAGAACAAGTTTTGATGCTCCAGAGATGCTAAGCAGGGATGGTCCTTTGAGAATGATTAGCATTGTTTACACGCAACAGCAAAGAACATACAGTGCCTTATAATGTCATTCCTCCAGCATCCTATTCCACTATTATAGCTGTAGTTCCTCGTTGCCCCATTTGCCGAGCCTGCCCAACCTGCGATCATGCATTTCTACGGCAGAAGTGGCCAAACTCGTCGCAGTCGAGAACTGATTCGCCTGAAATTCACCGGATCGATCTGGTGACGGCGAGCGACTTCCTCAAGCTTGTGGTCCTTGCTGGGATTCACCACCTCACGCACCTGAATGTAGTGAGGAGTGTTGCAAAGAACAGCGACCGTCTGATAGAACTTCCAACGCGAAGTATACTTTACTAACATGTACGCGTATACCAGGATATGACGAGAGGGAATAAAGCGGGGTAGCTGTCGCACAGGGAAACCATCACACCGAGCTCGACTGATGGAGAAGAACACGTCCGACGTCTCACTGAGCTTTTGCAAAGGCGTGTTTGCAGCCCGACGCTCTCGCAATTCTTCCCGAAGTCGGTCTCTGTACCAGGACTGTTGGGACTGTAGTGATAGCCCTAGCATTTTATGCCATCGTCTCAGGAGCAAGTCACCTAGATGACGCATTATTGTATGGTTAGTTGGCAATTCCTGACAGATCAGAGGTTTTTCCTCTGTATCGCCATAATAAAAAGACCGTAGCTCAGAGGGCTGACTGGAACAAGCTTACATGATGTATGAGTCAGCTCGAACAGCGCACAGTGATTTCCGATTCATCACGTGCTTTACTTCCACACGGCACGTCGAGTTATTCCCAACCGTCGCACGACCGCACTGTTCAATTCAAACCATACAACACCACAGATATTGAGCCACAATAACCTTGGTCAGAACGTGCGAATCAGACACATGATGGAGGGTTCGACACCACCACCTCTACATGACGAGGTGAATTTCGTCAGGAAAACTCGTAATTGGAGTGAAGCAATCTCTTTCTCCTGCGCAATGCTTAGCTGACGGGTCGAGCCAATCTCTGGGTTCATAAGATTCTCTCTCGGTATTTTAGGGAGCTCATCTAGCTGTCGTAGGTTGCCGATGGATTGTGATCTCGCTACCTTATAATGTTTCTATGTTTGCTTGTCTCGCCGTCCTCTTCCTGTCTTCTTGATAAAGATATTTGATAAGGTTTGGGAGTGTAAAGGGTGACCGACCATAATTGCCTGAGAAGCAATTCAAATGGGTGTCTTTGGAAGGTTGCGTTGTTTGGCCACCTGGGACATGGTGGGGGAGTACAAAGCAAACGATGCGGTGTTGGGGACACGTCTGGTGGCTGCACGTCAGCCACAGGTGCCGAGGGCAGCCACAGACTTGCAAGCCGCAACCCACATCGAGTAAGTAAAATCGCTTCATAATTAAGCTTCCAGGGCAGTAGGCGATGCACCCGAAATTTTCGAACGGACCGTGGGAGCCCACCCGCACTTGCAGGGTATTTACTCATTGGCGCGATCGGCACGTTTGCCTGTGCGCATATGAGGAAATAAACTAATTGTGCTCTGGCAGGGCGAGGGATGAGCAACTTAGTGATTAAAAATACATGGGAATTCCATGTTGAAGGTATTCACACTACGAATAGGCGGAATAGTTCATATCATCGTCCTGTCCCAGATCCCATAGATCTTGACTGCTATGCCGCTTGCATCCGAAGAATGATCAGACAGTGTACGACCACTATTAATTCAATCTTTTCTTCTTTCTGCACGTATTCGTCTCCATCCTTCCCGTCGCTGTTCTTCTCTATGTCTCTAGTCTCACTTTCCAACTCCGCCGAGACGTGACAGAACATCCGTGACTCATGAAGCTTGACGCTGTGCACAGTCTGCACATGGCCGTTAATATCATGCAGTCCTTGAAGAACAAGCCTGTGGGTGATAGCATTCAACATAACTGCATTAGCCTTGCAGGGCAGCGAAAGGAACCTATCCATTCTTCTTCGCCCCTCGATTCGTCCCTAATACAGAACAGGCACTACATCTTGTCGCAGAAGGAAAAAGACATGAGCCATGGATCCGAGCTTTGGAGAGTCTTCCTTCAAGAGAGCTCGGGGAGGCTATGCAATGCGAAGGTGGAAGCGTGAAGACATGAAGCTTAGTGTTGGAGGTATACTACATAGGCCTAAAGAGCAGACCGAAGCGGCAGATACTCTGGACGAGGTGAAGTTGGACAAGCTAAGTTTGAAGGAAAAGGAATAATTTTGTTTCTCTAAAGCCCAGATCGCAGAGGACTAGCCCAATGGAAGTATAATAGAATCGAGTAGGCTGCTTGAGGCGAGCACGCGGAGGCCTCGCGACTAATTTTCGTGTTCAAGTCAGCCATTTCACTGTTTGCGCAATAGAAGAGCTGACTTATCGCTTATCAGAGTTTCCACATTATCTGCCACTATTTGTGTTGATTCTCTACTACTGTTGGAAGCGAAATGATTCTCCTACGGCCCATGAAAAGTACTTCTTAGCCTCACCCTTAAATTTCAGACACGATTTATGTATCAATTTCATCTTTGCAAAATAACTCATCCAGACTGTTGAACTGAGTTACAACCGTTTTAGAGCCCTTCGAGATCAAATGATATCTTGTATAAGGAACTGTGTAAACCGTATGAATGTTCTTCTTTCCATGTCCATCCACATAAAATGTAACTAGACCTCTGCCCTCTTTCCCTGCATGAGCGCAGTTAGAAAAGCAAAAGATGATAGAAAAGCCGAAGTGGCGCAAGTTCAAAGGTTGAATATCGAGGATACAAAGTATCATCCTAAATAAGGTGGCTAAAGACGATCACGGATAGAAGAGTGGCTAAGATAGAAGATTGAAGGCTTCCATTTGTTCCGTAGTGCTTCACTGTTCGCTTTTTGACTTTTCCACCTACCTCTTCATCACTGTTGTAAATTCCTTGATATCTGAGAACTCTTCTCTTCTGTATGCCGCTTATACACTACTCATGCCAGCAATTTTTGAAAGGTGAAGAAAAAGGAAAGAAAGTCGAAATCCTTGCCGAAGGGCCCTTGAACACTACTAATGATACGATCCGCGCCATTCAAGTTCAGTAACAACGTAATTCAAATTAATGGTACGCATATACATGTATTATTGTCGGCCCATCTTCCAGTTTTGATACAAACGAGACAGAGACCTTGTATGTCTTTTTGCGATTGTTGTGCGACACCACTTAATATCTGCAGCTGTTGGAGTAAGGGGCACCTTATGCCAGCGCTACACGTATGCTTGATATCTTCATTGGCGCACATGATTCTGTGAACCAGGTCTGAAATCGCACACTCGTTGAAGGGCTTCACAGACGGCCAGA